>Ga0272444_10001103_pt1 | contig 26604 bp, 27 predicted proteins | sample SSMForm13_FD_201033 | JGI IMG/M metagenome (GOLD analysis project Ga0272444, IMG submission 201033) | Marine sediment archaeal communities from Little Sippewissett salt marsh, Falmouth, MA, United States - SSM-Form-13 | ecosystem: Environmental > Aquatic > Marine > Wetlands > Sediment ...
GGATCGTCTGGGGAAGGTGCTTTCAGAAACCCATACCACATGTTTTGCATGGGCTCTGATTCCCAACCACTTTCACCTTTTGTTGCGAACAGGTGCTTGCCCGCTTTCCACTGTTATGCGCAGGCTTCTAACCGGACATGCCATGAATTTTAACCGTCGACATCGTCGAAGCGGCCAGCTTTTTCAGAACCGATACAAATCCATTCTTTGTCAAGAGGATACCTATCTATTGGAACTTGTAAGATATATTCACCTTAATCCGCTTCGAGCCAGGCTAGTTGCAGACATAAAAGCACTGGACAAATACCCTTTTTGCGGGCATGCCGTTATCATGGGGAAAAAGAAAAAAGAGTGGCAAGATGATGGGTATGTTCTGAAACTGTTCGATAAAAAGAGATCAACTGCGCGGCGACGTTACAAAATATTTGTTCAAAAAGACATCCAGGATGGTAAGCGTCCCGAACTCACCGGAGGAGGACTCATCCGAAGCAGCGGCGGCTGGTCTGTGATTAAGTCTCTTCGGCGGGCAAACATCCACTTTAAAAGTGATGAACGAGTGCTTGGCGATTCTGATTTCGTTGAGAGGGTTTTAAAGGCTGCCGATGAGTTTCTTGAGCGCAAATACCGGCTAAAGTCGCAGGGCTATGATATAGATAAACTTGCTGATAGAGTGTCAGAGATTTTTTCCATTAAACCGGAAGAAATATTTAAGCCCGGAAAGCAACCGGTAAAGGTCAAAGCCCGAAGTCTTTTGTGTTACTGGGCGGTCAGGGAGTTGGGGTTTACCATGGCGGATTTGGCTCCAAAGCTCAATATCTCGCAGCCTGCGGTCAGCATAAGTGCTCGGCGTGGAGAACGAATAGCATCAGAAAATGGATATTCATTGATGGATGGATAGAATTTTATAATATAAGGGGCATCCCGGAAGTCATGGATGTAATAAACAACGATAGGTATTGACAATAGTCATACCATTGGTTATACTGTCACTATTACTAATGGAGGTGACAACATGCCAAAAATTAAAACAGCGATATCAATTGACAAACCAATTTTTGAAAAAATGGATATCCTTGCAAGAAATTTAAAAATTTCAAGGAGCCGCTTATTCGCTATGGCTGCGAAGGAATTTATTGAACGACATAAAAACTTAGAGCTTCTTAAATCACTTAACCAAGCATACGAAGACACACCAAAATCCGAGCCCTCGGTGACACAAATGCGTTCACGTCATTATAAATTGGTTAAAGATCAATGGTAATCAATCAAGGGGATATTTTTTGGATAGATTTCGACTCTCCAAGTGGATCAGAGCCTGGGTATCGTCATCCACATGTCGTCATTCAAAATAACCTTTTCAACCGAAGCAGGATTAATACGGTCGTTGTCTGCTCTCTTACATCAAACACCAAAATAGCAAACGCTCCCGGCAACGTTTTATTAAAAAAAGGGGAAGCAAATTTGCCTAAAAAAAGCGTTGTCAATATCTCACAGATATTTACCGTGAACAAAAGCGATTTAGTTGAAAAGATTGGAACGCTATCAAAAAATCGTATTCTTCAAGTTTTGCAAGGTATTAAGCTTCTTACAGAAATTAGAGAGGTTGATTAAAAGTAGCTGCACCCAACAATGCAAATGCAGTGGATCGCAAAAAGACGCGCCCACTGATTTGCGACGGTATCTTAAAGAATATCGTTGTAATAAGGCTAAATTAATGCAGATAAAGTCAAAAGCTGATGCTCAGCAAAGGGCTGACCAAATTGGATATTTCCAGGCTGAATTGGAAATAATTGAGCAGAAAAACATCATATCCCTTCAAGAGAACCAGCGTTCTGCCACTTGTCACCACTAGGATGCCACCGTGAAACCGATAGTAAGAATAGCTACAGCCCGGACCCCGGACGGCGGCGAGATGGTGCTTTATCAGCATGACAGTGATTTCTCGATCAAGATCAACGGTCAGGAGTTGATGCACAGTCGCCACCACGAGTCGGAACTGGAGCTGGCGCGGCTGGGTTGTGCACATCTGGATGGTTGCAAGGCGCCCATCATACTTATCGGCGGATTGGGTATGGGCTATACCTTGCGCCAGGCTCTCGACATGCTCAGCCCCCACGCTCAAGTGGTGGTGGGTGAACTGTTAGGTGCTGTAGTCGAATGGAATCGTGAGTTCCTCGGAAAACTCAACGGTCAGCCGCTGGGAGACAAACGAGTTGACCTCAAGACGGGCGATATCGTCGAGCTTATCTCACGTTCCAAGAACAGATTCGATTCGATCCTGCTGGATATAGATAACGGTCCTAACGCCATGACAGATTCAGGGAATCGCCGTCTATACGGTGGTGAAGGAATTCGGGCCTGCCGCCGCGCACTGCGCGAACAGGGGTGTCTGGCTGTGTGGTCGGCTGAGCCGAGTAAGAAATTCGAGCAGCTCTTAATGAGCTGCAATTTCCACGTGCGCCGTTTCCGGGTCCCCGCCTACAAGGGGAGTAAATCGCAGTCACGTTTTGTATGGGTCGCTTCGGAGTACAAGATTGCCCTGCCTCCGGGCGGCGGCGAGCCGCGCCTACCGTTCAAAAACGGGTCAAAGGGAAGCCGCAAACGGCCCCGAAACAGACGCTAATGACTTCCGGCACGCTCCTAAATGGTCTCGTAAAAAGTCAAAAGGCGTTAAATCTTTGCTTTTTGAGCAACCTGTGGTATTAAAACATCATATGTGATCCCGCCGTCCAGCTTTAATTCATATAGATGCAGACACAATTAGCTCCGAACGGTCAAGAATTTTCTGGATACTGGATTTGCGATTTCAAACCAGAGGTCTTCATTTAATAGCTCTATTCAGGTAAAGCCTGAGGTTGTGAAAATCTACGTGTATACAAATGGAATTTTAATCCCATTTTTGTTCCATATCTTAAGGTTTCAGGTTTCAGGTGTCAGGAATGATGAACAGAGGCGCTGACACCTGAAACCTGACACCTGAAACCAGACATACGGGAAGGAATAAATATAGGATATTTTTTAAAGCCATATTATGGACAATTTTAATCACCCCAGGTAAAACCGCTATGTTTGAATCACGCAACCATGTTTTTGCAATCCAAATTGAAGATCCGGACCGTTTTAAAGATATATTCGGACCCGCCGTTTCTTCAATAGTATGGGATGACATTGTTAGGGGATATAAAAATATAGCCCAAAAACTCCTCCCGCGTTACAAGATATTATCTTCTGTTGTTTCTCCTTTTTGGGGAAGATGCTTCTTACCCTTTGTCTTGAGGCAGTCCTCTATACCCGTGGATATGGAGGAGCAGATTTCCGTATTAACAGCATCTGGCAGTCAATTGTTTCGTGAAATGTTACAAAACAATTTAGGTATCGCAACGGGCGGCCAGTTGAACTTTAAAATCATCATAACTCCTATTCAAGAGGATTACCGGAATATTCATGGGATTAACAAAACTCTAGATGAATTATTTAAAACCCTTTCGTGTGCCTCCTATCCGTTTTATCCCATAACTCGCGATCAACTTTTGCAAATTGTAGAAAAAAAAGAGGTGGAGACTTTTGTTCAGCCCATCGTTTCTCTACCCAAAGAAGAAATAGTCGGATATGAAGCCTTATCAAGGGGATCATTCAACAATTCGTTACAAGGAGCCGATCTTTTATTTGGCGCTGCTGCACATTTTGGGTTAACGGAAGAAATCGAGTTAATATGCATTGAAAAAGCTTTGGATTGGATCACAAAAATTCCATCTATATTATGGATGTCCATCAATATAGGACCTGACCTGTTAAAAAATTCTGCTTTTACGGATCTCATTTTCCAAGAACGTTTCAAGCCCTTTTGGCCGCGTCTTATTTTTGAACTTACAGAGCATCTCCCAATTGATTCGGTCATAGATTTATATAAAATTATTAAACATCTCAAAACCAATGGAATATGTTTATCATTAGATGACACCGGCTGCGGATTTTTCGATCTCTATACGGTGGAAAAATTCAGGCCTAAAATTGTCAAGCTTTGCATTACCGTCATTCGTCGTATGGGACGAAGTGATGCTATCCTAAAGGAGCTTAAGGAAACCGTGTCTAAAATTACCGAATTTAGCGAATATATTCTCGGAGAGGGAGTGGAACAAAAGGTACAATTGGATTTACTCAAACAAATTGGAGTGACCATGGCCCAGGGGTATTACTTTGATAAACCCAAACCTGCTAAGAACGTCTTTACAACTAATGAATAACAACGCCAGGCTTCCAGAGAAAAAAACGCATAAAGTAAGACAAAACGAAAATGCGTTTGCTTAGCATTAAAGATGCGACAACTTTTATGAACTCGTAAAACGTCAAATTGAGACGGCAACGTAAAAAGTTCAAGTTCAAGGCGTGGCAAATTTTCTGGAATGAGGCGTACTTATGTACGCCGCAGTGAACACGAAATGAAGCACAACGCAGAAATTGTACTTTTTACGAAGCCGTCAACTTTGTCTCTCCATAACTTTTTATGAGAAGTGAGGATGTTATGAAAGAAAATAAGTATTCACCATGTGTGGGATGCCGGAAACAAAAACCCATGGCTCCGGTGAAAAGAAAAATAGTTCATGATGTGGATGTCCAAAAAACTTTCAGCTTGATAACCGACTTTGTCACGGGAGAAAAGATTCCCGATGTCGGTTCAGAGGCCAACCGCCAGATGATTGAGAGATATCTGGTGACAGAAAAAGGATATACAAAAGATGATATTGAAGTCAATGCCCCCCTTGAGGTGACAATAGGCGAAGCCCCCTATCGCTCATGGGTTGACCTGGTTGTCTCTGTGGACGACCAGCGGTATATGGCGGTTAAATGTGCATCGGGTTCCCTGGGTTCAAGGGAAAGGGAAATTATTTCCGCCGCCAGGCTCTTGGATGAATACCAGATTCCTTTTTCCGTGGTCTCGGACGGCAAAACTGCCATGGTGCTCGACACCGTATCCGGTGAAAAGATTGGAGAGGGTCTTGATGCAATTCCGTCCAAAAGAGCGTTGAAAGAAAAGGCTGAGAGCTTTAAATTGCAGCCGGTTGCTGAAAAACGGCTGGAGCGTGAAAAACTGATCTTTCGTTCCTATGACAGTATGAACGTTAATGTAGGCCGCAAAATATCATCCAAAGAATAATCGAACACCTAACCCGGACAAGCCGGAAAAGTTACAAGTGAGCTAAAATTTGAAGTGAGCTAAAGTTAAGGAGTCGCTACGCTCCAGCTTTTATACAACTTGGCAGTATTTCTTAACTTTAGGTCACTTTAGGCACTTCACACTTAATTGGCTAAGCATTTTTTTTTTGCCACAAAAAGCACAAAATTCACAATTAAGAAACTATAGATTTATTTGCATAAGATCATCGGCAAGAAGCAGAGGGCCGGAGTAGGTTTTTCGGCATTCTTTCTCGATATCGACTTGATCGCATTCCGGATAAAAATGGGTCAAAACCAGTTTGCGGACATTGGCCCGGTCTGCAATCTCACCTGCCAGAGAGGGGGTAAGATGCCCTTTTACCTTCAATTCATCGGGAAGTGCCGATTCACAAATAAGAAGATCTGCATCCTTTGAAAGCGTCACCAGATTTTCGGAAAAATCCGTATCCCCGGAATAGACCATGGATATTCCGGCGGAACTTGTTATTCTGAATGCAATGCTTTCCGGGTTGTGCTCAACCGGAAGCGATTCCACTGTAAAATCATCAAACGCCCTCATGTCATGACCGGTATTGTCGAGTTCAACAATGGTTAAAAGACCCGGTGCAAGTTCGATCCAATGGCCATAAACATTTTTCAGGTTTTCATAAAATCTTGCAAATCCCCTCCCGGCCATCATGGTAATCGGAATTTTACGCCGGCTCCCGTCAGGATATTTGTTGGCGAATAAAAACGGAACCAGTTCAGCGGTATGATCCGGGTGGAAATGGCTGTAAAAAATAAAAGAAATATCATATATTTCCACTCTGTTTTCAAGAAGCTTGCGCATGGTGCCGGCTCCGGAATCGAACAAAAGAAATTTGTCCCTTATGTTCATGAGTATTGAGCATGAACTTCGTTTCAGAGAAGGGACACATGTTCCTGAACCGAGAATGGTCACAGACATTTCGACAGTATCAAAACTCATTTTTTGCCTGCTTTTTTTTCAACTTTGTTTATGAGCCACCGTAAGAACTTTTTATCATCCTTATAATCAACAACCTCTTTGAGGTCGGCCAATGGAATCTCAGCACGAGCCATGCTTTTATGGCCGCCAGCAGATCCGATTTGTCCGAAACTTAGTTTGGCGACTTTTCCTGCATCCTTGCGAAGACCGTCGTTTCTGAAAACAATAATCAGTTTTTTACTATATAAACCAGAAACAATGCTCCAGTTCACGGAGCTGATTTTCATGAAAAAATCTGCTATAATCACGCAAATGTCAGGATTTACCACCGTACCCAGGTAAGCAAACATATGTCCTTTACGAATACGTTTATTATCAAGAGCAATTTTGAAATATTTTAAAAAATCGAGTGTCAATTCCGACTGTTCAATCTTGTGGATAAGATGGAGATTAAAATGACGGTATAGAAACTGAAATGCCCTGACATCTTCAATTAAGGTTTGACGTACGAAATTGTCCGTATCTGTTTTAATGGCATAAAACAGGCCGGTGGCCAGTTTGCTGGAAGGTTTAATTTTTGCCGCCCTTAAATATTCGGTCATTATGGTGGCGGTTGCTCCGTATTTAGGGCGGATATCCACAAAAGGCGCACTTGCACCGGTGTCGGGATGATGATCAATAATGACATGCGGCGGGTACTCTGCAAATATTTCATTATGGTCCGGCTGGGAATCGACAATTACAAAACGGGTGAAGGCATCTTTGACAATGTCTTTGATTGGAACAAGATCCACACCCAATAGCCGGATCATCGCGATGTTGTCCGGACGTTTAATGATGTTGATATTGGAGATGGTTACACCGGATACTTTGCGCCAAAGCAATCTTTTGACAGCCATAGCGCTTGCAATTGAATCCGGATCGGCATTAATCAAGATAAGAACATTACTGTCTCTTTCAAAGGGATCATAAAAACGGCGCAATTTTTCAGCGGCAGAGAGTGTCATAGGGGCATTTAGTCAAACCCTTATCTGTGCAGTCAAGATTTTATTTTAAACCAATAGCAAATTCGAAATCCGGACTTCGGGTTTCGAATTTTTAGCCAAAAGATAAGATATTCGATCAAGCACTATTTATTAACGTTATTAACGATATATTACAAAAAAAATTTATGCAATCATACTTTTTTTTTCGATTCAGATAACGCACAAAAAAAAAATCGTTTATCTTCTTGACAGTTACAAATAATATTTGTTATCAGTCTATCATTTTTTTTAGAGGCATTTATAAAAAATTAAAGCAATGCTTCGAAATTAAAAGGCTTTTATCGGGCAGGATGCCAAAACCAAAAAAAAAGCTTTTCGACTACAAAAGAAACCGGGCCTGGGTCGAAAATCTTTACATTGTAACGCAACTGGGTCTTACAATGGCCGGTTGCATCGGTTTTTGTTTTTTTATCGGACTATACCTTGACAGATGGCTGGGAACACGGGGTGTTTTCATAACTATCTTTATTATTTTGGGTGTTATCGGTGGCGCAAACGTTGTATACCGTCAAATTCTTGAGATAACCGAACAAACCGAACAAAAAAAGGAAAATGATAAAATAAATTCCGAAAATGGAGACTATTAGACAAACACAAAAAAAGTACTGTACCAGAGCAATCACGGTTGCAATTTTTGCAGGACTTTTATTTATTCTGATCGATTACAAACCCATTGGAAAGGGTTTGATTCTGGGAACTGTTTTCAGCATCTTAAATTTTATCTTAATGGGTGAAATGCTCCCTCTGAAAATTGGTAAAACAAAAGGAAAAACTTTCATGTTTTCCCTGGGTTCGATTTTTTTCAGATATTTTATTTTAGCCATACCACTGGTAATGGCCATCAAACTTGAGCAATACAATCTTATTTCTGTAGTGGTCGGTATTTTTTTTGTCCAGGTGTTTATTATGGCGGATCACTTGTTAGGTTTTTTATGGTCTGCCCGTGGGAAACAGGTATAGGAAGAGTGCATTATGGAAGATTTAGGTAAAATCCACCAACTCATCGTTCCTTTTTTCGGACACGATATGGTCTTTAATCTTGAAATTATTGTAATGACCTGGATCGTCATCTTAGGACTGATTTGTTTTGGTTTTTTGGCTGCCAGAAAAAAGAATATGCTGCCCGGCCCCTTACAGGTAGCGGGAGAATTATTTATTACAACTTTTTACAGTTTGACCGGGGATGCTCTGGATGAGGCGCTGGCAAAAAAATATGCGCCCTTAATATGTGCGCTGTTCATGTTTTTGTTAATTTGCAACTGGCTGGGGCTCATTCCCCACCTTGAAGAACCGACCAAAGACCTCAACACGCCGTTAAGTCTGGGAATAATGGGATTTTTCATTGCCCATTATACCGGAATTAAGGCCAAGGGTTTAAAACGTTATCTATTGGATTACTGCCATCCGATCTTCATCATGGCGCCGCTGAATGTGATCGGTGAACTTGCCAAAATTGTTTCCATCTCTTTTCGTTTGTTTGGCAACATTATGGGCGGGGCAATCATCATACTGGTGGTATCCTATTTAACTTACAGTATAATTTTGCCGCCATTTCTGAATGCTTTTTTTGGGATTTTCGTCGGCACAATTCAGGCTTTTGTCTTTACCATGCTAACGCTTGTATACATTTCAGTGCAGGTTAATTAAGTTATGTCATATGATGTTAAAACTTGGATAGATGTGGCTTCATTTGTGGGAGCCGGACTCTCAATGGGTTTGGGCGCCATCGGAACAGCAATCGGTATAGGTTATACTGGGGCAAGGGCTACAGCAGCGATGTCCCGAAATCCTGAGATGTCAGGCGAAATATTTAAGACAATGCTGATCGGGCAGGCTATTGCTGAGACGGCTGCAATTTTCGCCCTGGTTGTTGCGATGATGTTACTTTTTATAAAATCCCCGGATATATCATATATCAGGATCGCGGTTCTTATAGGGGCTGGATTGTGTATGGGGTTCGGAGCTATAGGTTCTGGCGTGGGCGGAGGTTTCCCCGCAGGTGAAGCATGTACCGGCATAGCACGTCAGCCGGCAATGGCCAAACGCCTGAACACAACCATGCTGGTAGGCTCATCAATATGCCAAACCCCCGCAATCTTTGCTCTGGTAACCGCTCTGATTCTTTTATTTTCAAATTTTTCCGGCCATCCCCTTTCCCCAACCTGGGCGGCGGTTCTGGGGGCAGGGCTCGCGTGCGGAATAGCTGCAGTCGGTCCGGGTTTTGGTGACGGTCTGGTTGCGGGCGCCTGCTGTGAGGCGGTGGCAAGGCAACCTTCAGCGGCGACAATTGCGACGACAACTATGCTTTTGGGAATGGCGGTTACTGAAACAACAGCCATATATGGACTTTTAATAAGCTTTATATTGATGTTTAAAACCTTTCCGGCAACGGACGCGCTGGCACCTGCCATGGCTTTACTTGGTTCGGGTTTGTGCATGGGGATTGGTGCTATTGGGCCGGGAATCGGAGAAGGACTGACAGCATACAGCGCAGTGGGTCAGGTAGGAAAAAATCAGGGTAATAGCGCAGAGCTTATAAGAGTGATGCTGGTGGGCCAGGCGGTTTCGGAATCCACCGGAATCTATTCTCTGGTGATCGCTCTGATTTTAATTTTTGTCGTGTGATGATAATCTCTTTTGATAATAAAATAAACCGTAAACTTTTAGGAGGATAAAAATGGCAATCGAAGGCGCGGATATTGTAAAAGCAGCAGCTTTTTTAGGAGCGGGACTTTCAATGGGGATCGGAGCCATCGGTCCGGGCGTCGGTGAAGGTATGGCCGCTGCAAAAGCATGTGAAGCAATCGGCAAGAACCCAAAAGAAGCGGGACTGTTAACCCGAACAATGCTCGTCGGTCAGGCAGTTTCCGAATCCACCGGAATCTATTCTCTGGTGATCGCTTTATTACTTCTTTTTGTTGTTTAATTCCTGAAACTGTTTTTTTGGAAAACGGACTATGCATATTATCAGCAACATCGCTCTCATAACTATAAATGAAACGCTATTTGTTCAACTTATCTCGTTCCTAATCTTTTTGTTTATCATTAACCGTATTATGTTTCGTCCTTTACAAAATACAATGATCGAAAGGGAGAGCTATATAGGTCAGATGAATCGCGATATTGCGGATGCGACCCAGGAGCTTCAAAGTCTCACCAATAAGCTCCAAACAAAGGAAAGGGAAACCAGATCTCAGGCGTTTGAATTACAGGGTGAAATCGAAAAATCAGGAAAAAATGAGGCCGATACGATATTCGCTTCTGTTCAGGAGGAGATCAAAGATAGAAGACAACAGGCGGAAAAAGAAGTTGATACGCTGCTTTCTGATGCCAGAAAAAATATCAAAAAGGAATCGGAATCCCTGGTGGTGAATATCATGGAATGTTTGTTGGATCGGAGGCTGGTTCAATGAAGAGGCTCGATAAAATAATGTGGCTGTGCTTTTATTTTTTAGTAGGGATTATAAGTTTCCATCTTTGCGGGCAAGAGGTTTGGGCTGCTGAAACCGCAGGGAGTTGGCGGAGTACGTATGACATCGTCTTAAAATGGATCAATTTCATCATACTTGTATTTATAATCGTTAAATTCGGTAAAACTCCTCTCATGAATTTTCTGAAGGGCCAAAAAGAAAATCTGGCACGGGAAATAAAGCAAATAGAAAATGAGAAGGCAGAACTTAAAGGCAAGATCAAGGAGACGTCTAAAATTCTTGATGAAAGTGAAGTCCGTTTTGCAGAACTAAAAGATCGAATCGTTCTTCATGGGGAAAAGAAAAAAGAGGCCATTATCCAAACCGCTCAAAATCAAAGCAAGACCATGCTGGAAGACGCAAAGCGAAGAATCGATACTCATTTTATACAGGCCAAAAACAAATTTAGGGCAGAAATGATTGACAGTGCTTTTGATCTGGCAATGGAAAGATTTCCCAAAGAGATTACCGCTGAGGATAATGAGAAATTAACTATGGAGTATTTAACCTTAGTGAAATAAAATTCAGCCAATCTATACTAGAATCTAATCATAACCTAAAAAAATGAGCCCGGCGGTTTTTACGCCGGGCTCATTTTTTTTGAAAAAAAGTCCGTTACCCCCAATCACAAAAATAGGATTCTTTTCTCTAAAAATAGAATTTATCACGTTTTAGGTTTTAAGATTTAGGTTTTAGGCAATTAAGTTAATAATATTAACAGATACTTAAAACTTAATACCTAAAACCTTTGTAAAAAGTCGTAATTTGACTTTTTACGAGACCGTCTATATTAGACCGGGGTAAACACGACCCGGTCTCCATTAACATCGGCCCTTAACTTTGTTCCTTCCGGGATATTTCCCTGCAGAATCTCCATGGAAAGCGGATTTTCGATATATTTTTGAATGGCTCTCTTTAACGGACGAGCACCATATATCCGATCAAATCCTTTTTCAGCAAGAAAAATTCGTGCATTCTCTGAAAGAACAATAGCCAGGTTCATTTGAGCCAGTCTTGATCCCAGCCGTTTAACCTGGATGTCCACGATTTCAGCAATCTGTTCCTGTGTTAGATTATCAAAAATTATGATTTCATCGATCCGGTTTAAAAATTCAGGCTTAAATTTCGATCGCAGGGCTTCGGTAATTCTGGATTCCATTTCTTCGCGTCTTGATTCCCCGAGCTCCTGAATCCACTGGCTGCCCACATTTGAAGTCATGATTATGATCGTATTCTTAAAATCGACGGTCTTTCCATGGCCGTCTGTCATCCGACCGTCATCCAAAATTTGAAGCAGTACATTAAAAACCTCGGGATGTGCTTTTTCGATTTCATCAAACAGCACAACGGAATACGGCCGACGACGGACCGCCTCTGTAAGATATCCTCCTTCTTCATAACCCACATATCCCGGAGGGGCTCCGATCAGTCTCGAAACCGCATGTTTTTCCATGTATTCCGACATGTCAACTCTGACCATGGCCTGTTCGCTGTCAAAAATAAATTCCGCCAGGGCTTTGGCCAATTCGGTCTTACCCACACCGGTGGGACCCATAAAAATAAACGATCCGATGGGCCGGTTTGGATCCTGCAATCCTGAACGGGCGCGACGAACTGCATTTGAGATCGCCGATATGGCTTCTTTTTGTCCAATGACCCGATCCCCGAGGCGATCCTCCATATGGATAAGTTTCTCCCGTTCACCTTCAAGCATCCTGCTCACGGGGATACCGGTCCATCTGGATATGACCTGGGCAATGTCTTCAGCATCCACTTCCTCTTTTAACATTTTTTTGTTTTTCTGAAGACTGGCGAGTTTTTCATTGGCCTGGTTCAAGTTATTTCTGAGTTCCACAGCCTTCCCGTATCTGATCTCTGCAACCTTTGCCAGATTTCCCTCTCTTTCCGCCTGCTGTTCTTCAATGCCAAGCTGCTCCTGATGCTCCTTGATCTTTCTTATGGTCTGGATCAGATCCTTTTCATTCTGCCAGTGGGCTTTCATTTCAAGGATTTCATCCTTGAGGTTATTTATCTTGGCTTCAAGCCGGGCAAGACGTTTTTTGGAAGCAGAATCCGATTCTTTTTTTAATGCTTCCCGTTCTATCTCAGCCTGGGTTATCTTTCGCTGGATCTCATCTATTTCCACAGGCATACTATCGATTTCGATCCTGAGTTTTGAAGCACATTCATCCATCAAATCAATGGCCTTGTCCGGAAGAAATCGGTCGGAAATATAGCGATGAGACAGGGTGGCAGCGGCAACGATGGCCGAATCCTTAATCCGAACCCCGTGATGAACCTCGTATTTTTCCTTAAGACCCCGAAGTACAGATATGGTATCTTCCACCGAGGGCTCGAGCACCATAACCGGTTGAAAGCGCCGTTCCAGGGCAGCGTCTTTTTCAATGTACTTACGGTATTCGCTCAATGTGGTCGCTCCCACACATCGCAGTGTGCCCCGGGCAAGGGCCGGTTTTAACATATTTGAAGCGTCCATGGCCCCTTCGCTGGCTCCCGCTCCCACAAGGGTGTGCAGCTCATCAATAAAAAGGATGACTTCTCCTTCTGCTTTTTCCACCTCTTTTAGAACCGCCTTCAGACGGTCTTCAAATTCTCCCCTGTACTTGGCACCGGCAATGAGCGCACCCATATCAAGGGAAACAAGCCGCCTGTTTTTAAGGCTTTCAGATACATCTCCGGCAATAATACGTTGGGCCAGGCCCTCAACAATAGCGGTTTTTCCCACACCCGGCTCCCCGATTAAAACAGGGTTGTTTTTTTTACGCCGGGACAGCACTTGGACAATCCGCCGGATTTCATCATCACGGCCGATAACGGGGTCGAGCTTGCCCAAGCGGGCCAGATCGGTTAGATTACGGCTAAATTTGTCAAGCGCCTGGTATTTTTCTTCCGGGTTGGGATCGGTTATCCGCTGAGTCCCTCGAATATCCAGGAGAACCTTTAAAATTGTTTCTCTTGAAATTCCCTTTTCCCCTAAAATTTTGGCGGCTTCTCCTTTTTTTTCGTCTGATATGGAAAGAAAAATGTGTTCAATACTGACGTATTGATCTTTCATTTTGGCAGCCTCTGCAAAAGCAGCATCAAGAACCACTTTTGTTCGGGGAGATATGAAAGCATCTCCGACAGTACTCCCGCTTACTTTTGGAAATCGGTTAATGGATACGGCAAGTTCACGGGAAACATCATCCGAAGAAACACCCAGTTTGTCCAGCATGGCCCGGGCGATTCCCTCCGGTTCATTGAGCATGGCAAGAAGTAAATGCTCCGGCTCGATCTGTTGGTTATTTTGCTCTGAAGCCATGGATTGGGCATTTTGAATAAGTTCTTGTGATTTTATAGTAAATTTATCAAAACGCATGAATTCCTCCTGTGATTGTTATCGTCAGATGTTAAAAAAATAAACACTGACGGTTTAATGTCAAACCTTCGACAGATATGAGATTTATCGTATTATTTTAGCGCGTTGAAAATCTGGTTATCGAATGTTAAAATAATCTTATAAAAGATCCCTTGACAACCTAAAAACTTAGATTTAGAATAAATATGTCTCGTTAGGGGTGTTGGTATCATCTGAGAGTCCGGGAAAGGACAACCCTTAACCACCTGATCAGGGTAATACCTGCGAAGGGAAACGGGCCTGCGATTCGGATTTGATTGTCCATGCCGTTTTCCTTTCCGGGGAAACGGCATTTTTTTTGAAATACAATTCGTTTACTTGCCGATCGCCGCCTTTTTGCATACCGATCAGATAACACCCCTGTTTAAACCGGATTTCTCACTGCTCAGAACAATTCAGGAGCACGGCATTTTTCAGGCCGAAACGCAGTATATTACTTGGCCTCCAGATCCCATAAAATGGGAAAAAACGCAACGAACGGAGATATAAAATGACACAAATTCAAGCGGCCCGAAGCAATCGGATTACAAATGCCATGCATCAGGTTGCCCAAAAAGAGGGTCTTACCGCTGAACAGGTGCGGGAAAAAGTGGCCGCCGGTGTGGTGGTAATTCCCAAAAACCGCAACCGTGATTTCGAAGCGCGCGGTATCGGCCAGGGCTTGAAAACCAAGGTGAATGCCAACATCGGCACTTCTCCGAGCCACCATGATCTTAAAGAAGAACTGGTCAAACTCGATACGGCTGTTGCGGCCGGTGTGGACGCGGTGATGGATCTTTCCACCGGTGGCAACCTCGACCTCACATTGGAGACCATATTGAAACGCTCCCCGGTCATGGTCGGCACCGTTCCGATCTATAAAGTGGTCAGCAAGTTGATGGCAAATAACAAAACTCCCGCACAGATGACGGCGGACGACCTTATGGAGGAAATCGAGACGCAAGCAGCGCTGGGAGTCGATTTCATAACCGTGCATTGCGGTATCACCCGACAAAGCTTAAGCGCCCTTAAGGGGTGTCATCGTATAATGGGAATGGTATCCCGCGGCGGCAGCTTTATCGCCGAATGGATTACCGCCAATAATAAGGAAAACCCCCTGTTTTCCCAATATGATCGGCTGTTGGAGATCTGTCGGCAACATGATGTTACCTTGTCTTTGGGGGATGGACTCCGCCCCGGGGCAATCCATGATGCCGAAGATCGGGCCCAAATTTCCGAGCTTTTGATTTTGGGCGAGCTGGCGCGACGCGCCCGAAAGGCCGCTGTCCAGGTGATGATCGAAGGTCCCGGACATGTTCCGCTGGGACGCATCGCCGGTGATGTACAATTACAAAAACGCGTTTGCGACAACGCGCCATACTATGTGCTGGGGCCTTTGCCCACCGATATTGCTCCGGGCTACGATCATCTGGTAGGCGCCATCGGCGGGGCGGTGGCCGCTGCCAGCGGTGTGGATTTCTTATGTTATCTGACACCTGCCGAACACTTGCATCTGCCCACGGTCCAGGATGTCCATGACGGTGTCATGGCCACGCGGATTGCGGCCCATATCGGCGATTTGGAAAAGGGGCTGCCCGGGGCCGAGGACTGGGATCGGAAGATGTCACTGGCGCGACGGAAATTCGATTGGGAAACCATGTATAACCAGGCCATCGACCCGAATTTGGCCCGGAAGCGCCGCATGCAGACGGAAGATCATGATCGGGATGTGTGCACCATGTGCGGTGATCTTTGCGCGATTAAAACCTTTGATCGTATTATGCTTTAACGAACTTGGGGGGTATGAATCACGGCTGTTGGCAATATGAAAATTCATGTTCGGTTGCTCTACGTATTTAGCTTTGGGGAAAAGGTGTCAGGTATCAGGGTCGAGAAACTTGAAGAGCTGAAACCTGAAACCTGAACACTGACACCTTACGATTGAACTCAATAACCAACAATCTTGATTTACACCCGAACTTGGGGGCGTTGTTTGGTCTTACAAGGGAGCTGCCCCAAAGCCTCGCTATCCGGCGGCCGCAGGAAAGGATCGGATGAAAGATTTGACCCCAACCCAGAAGATTCGGTACTCGCGCAACATCCTGGTGCCGGAAATCGGCATGACCGGACAGCAAAAGCTTTTAAGGGGCCGGGTCTTGGTGGTGGGCGCCGGAGGCTTGGGCAGTCCTGCCTTGTTTTACCTGGCCTGTGCCGGCGTCGGGACTATCGGTATTGTGGATGGGGATCGAGTCGAACTGTCCAACCTGCAGCGCCAGATTTTGCATACTTCGGAGGATGTGGGCGAGTTGAAGACCCATTCGGCTAGAGATAAATTGCATCTCCTGAACCCGGATGTTTGCATTGAAACGTACAGCGAACCGTTTACTGCAAAAAACGGCCCCCCCCTGGTCAGCCGGTTTGATTTTGTAATCGAGGCCACGGATAATTTCGAAGCCAAGTTTCTGGTCAACGACATATGTGTTCATGCCAAGGTTCCCTTTTGCCATGCCGGCATCTTAGGCATATTCGGTCAGGTCATGACCATCGTACCCGGCCAAGGGGCCTGTTACCGCTGTGTGTTCGGCAACATTCCCGAACCGGATCAGGTATCCTCCACCGACCAAGTCGGGGTTTTGGGGGTGGTGCCCGGCGTACTGGGGAGCATACAGGCCGCCGAAGCCGTCAAATTCTTGACCGGCTGCGGAAAATTGCTCCTCGGTCGCCTGTTGACCTACGATGCTCTGGATTTGATATTTCGTGAAATCGAACTACCGCCGGCATGTTGCGACGTATGCCGGGCAGCAAAACTCATTTAATAAAAAAGGAAAGAACCATGACCCAACACCCTCCGCTGATTATTTCGGATCGCACCTTTCATTCTCGCCTGCTGGTGGGGACCGGCAAGTTTGCCTCCACCCAGATCATGCAGCAGGCTCTTGCAGCCTCGGGGACCGAGATTGTCACCGTGGCTCTGCGGCGTGTGGATTTGAGCGATCCCCAGGACAACCTCATGGAAGCTGTTGATAGAAACCGCTACCTGTTTTTGCCCAACACCAGCGGCGCCAGGGATGCGGAGGAAGCTGTTCGTCTGGCACGGATTGCCCGGGCAGCGGGATGCGAGCCCTGGGTCAAGCTGGAAGTTACGCCCGATCCCCATTATTTGCTTCCCGATCCGGTGGAAACCCTGAAAGCGGCCGAAATTTTGGTTAACGACGGATTCAAGGTACTTCCTTATATTAATGCGGATCCGGTCCTGGCCAAGCGGCTGGAGGAGGTGGGGACGGTAACGGTGATGCCCCTGGGTGCCCCTATCGGAACCAATCGAGGTTTGAAAACACGGGACTCGATTCAGATCATTATCCAACAGGCACAAGTGCCGGTGGTGGTAGATGCCGGACTGGGAGCGCCTTCCCATGCCGCCGAAGCCATGGAGATGGGCGCTGATGCCGTTTTAATCAACACCGCCATTGCTACGGCCGGCGATCCGGTGGGCATGGCAGAAGCTTTCCGGATGGGTGTGGAAGCCGGGTTTAAAGCATACATAGCAGGTCTGGGCCAACATTCTTGGAAGGCGAAAGCCAGTTCCCCCCTGACCGGATTTTTAAGGAGCAACCACGCATGAGTTTCTGGCAGAAAATCATTCAATATCGCTGGGATCGAATCGAAGCGGCGATTTCCCGCAAAACGGCCCAAGACGTTCGGCAAGCTTTGCAGGCGCCTACTCGAAATTTTGACGATCTGTTGGCGCTACTCTCTCCGGCAGCAGCCGACTTTTTGGAAGAAATGGCTCTGGCGGCCCATGGGCTGACGGTTCAGCGCTTCGGCCGAACCATCCAAATGTTCGCCCCTGTTTATATATCCAGTGAATGTACCAATTCCTGTGTATACTGCGGGTTCAACCGCCACAACCAAATATCCCGCGCCACCCTTAGCGTAGCGGAAGTGGAGAAGGAAGTGATGTTTTTGCACCGACAGGGATTCCGTCACGTGCTTTTGCTCACCGGCGAGTCGCCACAGCACGCGCCGGTGGACTACTTGGTCCGCATCGCCCGCAAATTGCGGTCGCTTTTAGCGTCCATATCCATCGAAATTTATCCCATGGCAACGGACGACTACCGCCGTTTGATCGAAAGCGGCGTTGACGGATTGACCGTTTACCAGGAAACCTACCACTTAAAACAATATGCCGAGGTCCACCCGGCGGGTCCCAAACGCAACTACCGCTGGCGCCTGGAAACCCCGGATCGCGGGGGTCAGGCCGGATTCCGTCGTCTGAATATCGGCGTTCTATTAGGATTGTCCGACTGGCGCGTGGACGGCGCTTTCCTGGGGTTACACGCCGCCTATCTGTCGCACCGCTTCTGGCAAAGCCACGTGTCGGTCTCCTTTCCGCGCCTGCGGCCTGCGGCAGGAGGATTTCAACCCCAATTTCCCGTAAACGACGTTCATATGGTGCAGCTCATGTGCGCGCTGAGACTCTGGTTGCCCGATGCAGGCCTGGTCCTGTCCACGCGCGAACCCGCCGGCCTGCGGGAGAATCTGCTGCCCTTGGGAATTACTCAAATGAGTGCGGGCAGCAAAACCGCGCCGGGCGGTTATGTGGCCAAAGAAAACATCGAGGGCCAGTTCGAGATCAGCGATCTTCGCAGCCCACAAGAAGTCGTCCGCATGATCGCCGCCCACGGTTACGAGCCGGTCTGGAAGGATTGGGATGCGAGTTTTTTGAATGCGGCACAGCTTTGAGGCCTTTGTTTGCCATAATCCGACAAATCGACAGTATGCAAAAGGAGGCATTTATGCCGATTCATATCACGCTCAACGGTAAACCCCACGCGGTTGAATACCGTATGGATATCTTATCGCTGCTGGAAATATTGAAGGTATCTCCGGCCAGTGTTGTGGTAGAGCGCAATCGAAATATTTTACACCGGGATACGTTTGATCGCATTGTTTTAAAAGATGGTGATGAACTGGAACTGATTCGATTTGTAGGTGGTGGATGAATCGTAAAGAACGGTTGGTAAAATTAAAGGCAATTGATATTTATCCGGTCACCTGCCAAAAACTTTCGGAAGGCCGAACCAACCTGGAAGTGTTGGCGGCGGTCCTGGCGGGCGGCGCCAAAATCATTCAGCTCAGGGAAAAGCATTGGGATAAGAAGGATCTCTATGAACTGACCATTGAATTCCGCAAACGCACCCTCAGCCACGATGCGCTTTTGATTATTAACGATCATGTGGATGTGGCCCTGGCTGCAGGAGCCGACGGGGTCCATCTGGGTCAGGAAGATCTGCCCATCAGGGCGGCACGAAAAATCGCCCCGGAGCTGATTATAGGTGCTTCCAGCCACAATCTCATGGAGGCCCTAAAAGCCGAACAAGACGGAGCCAATTACGTGAACATCGGCCCCATTTTCCCCACGAAGACCAAAGAAAATACGGCCCTTTTTCTGGGACCTGGAGCCATCAGTGAAATCGGGCCGCAGCTCTCCATACCCTTTACCACCATGGGCGGTATCAATCCGGAGAATATCGGCCGGGTTTTGGAAGCGGGCGCGCGCCGGGTAGCCATGATCACGGGAATCACGCGCGCTGCGGATATCACGGCAAGGGTGCGCCGGCTTCGCAAAACCATCACCGATTATTACGACCGTTGACATTAACCGATTCGGAAATTCTATCCCGTTGTAAGCGGGAAAAATAAAGGGATTTGCTTATGGCTTGAATTTTTTCTTCGGAACTGGCTTGGCGGAAGGGTGGCACAGATACCGACCTTATAAACGATAGAGATATAGCCTCCCCGGCGCATAAGAAAACAAAAACCATAATAAATTGTTAATAATATTTAACGCCAACTCCAAAACGAGAAGCGTCTTCGGTGCTCATTTCTTTCCACCATCTGACTTGAGCGAGGGATGCGGTTCGAAGCCCATTGCAGAGTTCCGCTGCAGAAGTATCAAAGGAACAGGTTTTCACCTTGAAGAAAATATTTGTTCCTTCTTTGAAAAATGAATCAGACTCGAAATACATACCGCCTTCACCGCAATTAAACATTTTAACATTAAAGCTTTTATCTTTATTAAAACAGTTACATATAACGGATGCTTCACATTTATGGCGTTTATTAGCTCTTTTTTTCATAAGGCGTAAAAACTCCTGATTTGCGGCGGATTTGTGGTTTAATCCATAAGTTGTTCCAACTTGCCCGGTTTAAGGTACCGTCAGGTTAAGAATATTGTTGTAACTCCCGAAGCAGTTTAAACAAGTCTGGTCGTTTTGGGGATCTTCTTTCCACTGCCCGTCAACAAGAAATTTATACTCGTAGCTTCCGGGAGGAAGAATCACAGCCTTATTCCACATGCCATTCACATCCTGCTTCATAAGATGTTTTTTGGGATTCCAATTATTAAAATCTCCCATCAAAATGACCTCTTTAGCACCTGTTGAATTAATGGAAAATGTTACTTTTTTACGCTTGATTTTCTTTTTTGATTTGACCGTTGCCATTTAACCTCCTCACATACAATTGTTTCGAAATGTTATGTCAGGTTCAATTTAAATATATCGCTATCAAATTATTAATTAATCTGTCCATAGACAGAAGCCTTCATTTTGATGGTGGCAATTCCTATGGTGCGGGAATTAATCCCGCGCAATCGGGAGAAAAACTGATAAGATAGATTTTTGTGGGCAGGGTTATTTTTTCCACAGATAAAGCCAATTTGGGGTGTAAATCAACACGTTGGATTTCCGACTTATTCGTGCGATGAGGCTATTCCCCAAATCCATAGTGAAACATTTCGTATTTGGTTTTCCCTCCGAGCAACGCATCTATCTTATCTTGAGTTTCCTGTCTTTCCTTACTTAACAACCATTTTTCCCAGTAATCAGAGGACTTCCAGGTACTGATGACCAGAAACGTATCGGGCTTATCGAGGCTTTTTAGCGTTTCCCCGGAGATATAACCCGATTGGTTCGTGGCAAGGATTCTCATTTGCCTAAACAGAGGTATCATTTCCTTTGCCTTGTTTTCCGGCACAATTCGTTTAATTAGAATTTTAACAGCCATTTGCTCTCCTTTCATATAACAGATCGATTTGGCTTTTATATTTGACGGTCTCGTAAAAAGTCTCCCGCTTTAGTTCAGCGGGACGTTGTGCTGCATTTCGCAATCATTCAACGTACGAAAAGTACGCCTCATGATTACAAAATTTGCACGCCTTTTTATCCCGAGAGATTTGTTCGGGGGAATTTGAACTTTTTACGAGTTCATCATATTTAACTAGTGGTTATTCCTGATACACATGTGCCCGAGTAACCGGCAACGTATTGTCCAATCCTTTGGAGACAAGGATCTGAAACAGGCGAGAATTGCCGTACTTAAATCCTGCTGCCGTACTGTTTAAAAAAAGGCGCCATTGCCTCACAAAGGTTTCATCAAACAATTTCCTGATTTTCTCTATATTTTCTTCAAAATTTTCCGCCCACTTTTCAAGAGTTTTTGCATAGTGAAGCCGCAAATTTTCTACATCCAGGATGGAAAAACCGGTTTTCCCCATTTCTTGCACAATTTCGTGAAGCGTCGGAATATAGGCTCCGGGAAAGATATAATGAAACGTCCAGGGATCTCCGGCAGACGGGGTGTCTTTTCCAATAGTATGGAGCAGCGCCAGCCCGCCGGTTTTTAACAAATCCGAAACTTTTTGAATAAACGTCGGAATAAATTTTTTTCCTACGTGTTCCATCATGCCTATGGAAACTATTTTGTCAAATTTGTCATTTAACTGTCTATAATCCTGATATAATATCTTAATCTGATTTTGAAGCCCCAATTCTTCTATTTTACGATTGGCGTATTCGAATTGATTTTTCGATAGCGTAACTCCAACTCCGGTTATGCCATATTTTTGGGCTGCATAGATAAGCATTCCGCCCCAGCCGCATCCAATGTCGAGAAGCAATTCATTGGGCTCAAGCAAAAGTTTGCGGGAAATATGTTCGTATTTGTTCAATTGTGCCTGTTCCAGAGAATCGCCCGGCTTTGAAAAATACGCACAGGAGTACGTCATGGTCTTGTCAAGATAAAGTTCATACAATTCATCTCCCCTGTCGTAATGAAAGGAAATGTTTTTTGGGGCTCGTCGCAGGGTTGAACTGTTTAGCAGCGAAAGGATAAAGGGTTGAACTTTTTGCCAGAAAGATAAGCAATACTCATCAAAATTAATGGCGAATCCCAGGCGGAAAAGCTTTAGAAAATCCTTCTCAATTTCCAAATCTCCCTCCATATAGGCTTCTCCAAACCCCAAAAATCCTTTCCTGATGATTTTTTTGGCACAACTTTTTGTTTTCAGGCGTAATATTACCTGTGGAAAGCTTCCAAAGGATATTGAATCACCATCCCAAAATTCTATGGCAAAGCATTCTCTTGGGTCAGAATGATGCATCATTTGGGCGATATTTTTGATGACCTTTTTCATAATCACACACTTTAATCCCCTGTGGCAGTCTAATATTGACGGTCTCGTAAAAAGTCCAACTTCTGCGTTGTGCCGCATTTCGCAATCATTCAACGTACGATAAGTACGCCTCATAATTACAAAATTTGCACGCCTTGAATTTGAACTTTTTACGAAACCGTCTAAATCGGACTTTTTATGAGTTCATCAATATTAATGCATCCGCCAAATATCCGTATAAAAGAACTTAGGGGGCTTCACCCTAATTGAAACAGTGGAATAATGGAATGGTGGGTGAGCTTGTCCTGAACGAAGTTGAAGAAAAGAAGTGTCTGACAATCTAAATCGGCTATTTCCGCTCTTACCCCCAATATTCCAACATTTTATTTTTCCATACCGAAGGCATAAACAGGTTGTCATTAAAAGACTTGTGATTTCGTAAAGTTTTAGAATTATCACAATTTCTTTATATATCAAACCATAATTCATTTTGTCCATGGTGGCAAGTCTTTATTTTGGTAGTGGTAACTCCTATGGGGCAGGAATTTATCCTGCGCAATCGGGAGAAATACTGATAAGATAGGTTTTTGTGGCAAGGCTTATCCTTTCCACAGGTCCACATCGATAATTCCTAACCTTGCGGCATATCTAACCAACTCTAGTGTGCTATGGAGATTAAGCTTGCACAAAATATTTGACCTGTGATTCTCAACAGTTTTGGGACTGATGAAAAGTTTTTCCGCGATCTGTTTGGTGGAAAGGCCTTGGGCCAGCAACACCAGGATCTCTTGCTCTCGGCGGGTTAGAGTGTCATAGCTTGAATCTTTTATCTTCACCTCTTTTTCCGGGAATTCCATAAGCTTTTCAATCACCTTATGGGAGACGGAACTGTCCATGAAATACTCTCCCTTCAAAACTGTATCTATCCCCTGTAACAGTCTTTCAGAGGTCGATTCCTTGACCACATATCCTGTGGCTCCGGCCTGAAATGACTTGACAATATAATTTATTTTGGAGTGCATGGTAATAATCATGATACGTGTTTTCGGCGATGCCTTCTTAAGTTCACAGGTCAGTTGAATGCCGCTCTGATCCGGCAAAGACATATCCACCAGCGCCAAATCCGGCTTGAGTTCCCTCGCCATTCGGAGTCCATCACGCCCATTTCCTGCCTGCCCGACCACCTCAAATCTATGGTTGCGTCCGATGATCGCTTTGAGGCCTTCCCTGAAAAGGGGATGGTCATCTATTATTAGTATGGTTTTCTTATGAATCACCCTTGTTGTCCTTATAAGGAAGCATAATAGAAATCTTTGTTCCCTGCATGGGTTTTGACTGAATTTCCATTTCACCTTCAAGTAATTTAGCCCTTTGCACCATGCTATGAATTCCCATTCGTTTTTCTTTTGCTAGGGATGCCATTCGTTTCTGAACATTAAACCCCTTACCATTATCTTCTATACGAAGAATAATATCAGGGAAAGCCGCAACCAATCTGATGGTCACATGGTCAGCGTCAGCGTGCTTTTTAATATTGGTGAGACCTTCTTGAATCAGGCGATACAGGTTGATTTCGGTATCAAAATCCAGCTTTAACTTCTTCATGCCGGCAGAATGGAAGTCAACGTTTACTCCATTGTTTTCAGAAAAATCATTACAATACTGAACAAGCGTCTCTACAAGCCCCATTTCATCAAGAACCGGGGGACGTAAATCATATGAGACATCCCGAACTGCTTTTATGGATTCTTGAAGCGTTCTTGACATTTCAGAAACCCTTCGCCTGATCTTGGGAGGTATCGCAGGCTGATGATCAAAAAGCGTTTCAAAGCCAATTTTTACCGCTGAAAGCTCTTGCGCCACGTGGTCGTGCAGGTCACGGGAAATCCTCTGACGCTCACTTTCCTGAGTCCTCATTAGCTCTTGGGTGAGGATATTAATATGTTCTTCGGCTCTTTTTTGGTCGGTGATATTTCTGGCAATCTGGATAAAGCTTTCAATTTCACCCGCATCATTTTTGATGGGTACGCAATAAGTATCCCAGTAACTTTCCCCTTCTATCCCCTCTACATCGGATTGATACATAACCGCCCGTTCGATTTTACCCGTCTCCCGCGCTATTACGGTGGGACATCCGTTACAGGGTGTGTCTCGGCCAACGAAAAGTTCATAACAAGTTTGGCCTACTAAATCTTCGGGAGATATATTAATCTCCATTGCGGTTGTTTTATTCGCCCAAATAATTTTCATGTCTTTATCAATATAACGAATCCTGTCAATGGAAGCGTCAAGAATTGCCCGTTTCTGAGATTCGCTCTGACGGAGCGATTCTTCCATCCGTTTTCGTTCGGTGATGTTACGCAATGAGCCGATAATTTTTACAGGATTACCCTGTTTATCTCGCACCAGCTTTGCCGTTATCGAACAATGGACTTGAGAGCTGTCTTTGTCTATTAGAAGCGCTTCATAGTCAGTGACTTTTCCATTTTTCAGAAGCGCTTTTAGAAATTCATCTCTATTTTTCGGATCAACATATATATCGGATAATAATTTTCCTATGATCTCCTCTCTTTTATAGAGCGAAACATCTTCTATGGAGGGGCTGATTTCCAGAATAACTCCATCAAGGGTTACCTCATAATAAACATCCTGAATATTTTTAAAAATGTTGCGATATTGATCTTCGCTCTTTCTCAGTGCTTCCTCCGCCCGCTTTTTTTCGGTAATATCAGTAATAAATGCAAAGGAACCCAGCATCTCGCCGGATTTACCCCTGATTGTGGTGGCATTAAAATAGGTTGGCAAGTCTTCACCGTTCTTTTTTTTCAGGGTAATTTCATAACTGCGATGGAGTGTGTTCGATATCTTTGAGGTCTGCTCAATAAAAATTTTTCGGTTCTCACCATCAACAAAGTCAAAGGGTATTTTGCCAATCATCTCATCTTGACTGTATCCAAGCATTTTACAAAGAGCCGCGTTGACTTCGATAGTTTTGAGTTCAAGATTTATGAGCCAGCATCCTTCCGATGTAGTTTCCAGAAGAGTTCGGTATTTCTCTTCGCTTGCTCTCAGTGACTCCTCAGCTTGCTTCCGTTCGACAATTCTTCCGGTTAGCCCGGCAATGGCATTGATCAATTTTCTTTCTTCTTTAAGGAATGGACCTTCATAAATTTTCGGATTTTCCTTCCGGTAATAAACCTCCAAAATACCGCTCTGTTCACCATGCACTTTAATGTCGCAGGACTGCTTCCAAATGGTCTCCCGAAAATTTTTTGTTCTCCATTTTCTGCCGTGTATTATGACTCGTGCACAAGTGATTTCCGGATATTGCCATGAGGGGGGAATAAGATCCACTATTCCCTGAAGAATCTCCTCCAAAGAAATATCCTGCTGCTCAACAAGATTAGCGATACCATAAAAGCAATTGAGTTCCTTGACCCGTTCTTCACTATCATGTGTTTTTTGCTTCAGGGCTTGCTGTTCAAGTTTTCGTTCAGTCATGTCCTGCCAGATGCTGATGATAACACCCGGTTCCTCATCCTCAAATCGCTCAAGCAAAAAAGCATTGACATTAAAATGGCTTACTTTGTGCTTTGTTGTCATCTCGAACTCGGCATTATGGAAAAAACCATCGAGGCGGACCTTCTTTTCCAGCATAGACCAACGGTTCAAAGCATTGGCATCAAGTGGTTCAAGCCAGTTGAACATATGGGTCTCAACAATATCTCGGCGCTCCCGTCCAAAAAACGTGCAGAAGGTCTCATTGACCATGATAATAGTATGCGTGGAGTCCGTAATCACGATACCATGGGCAGAGGTTTGCAGCGGCGTCTCGAAAATTTTTACTTTCTGCTGAGTGGTTTTTAATTGGCCTTTCCCAAGTGGTTTGATCATAATAATTCCAATTTACTTCTCTGTCAGGCATTAATAATTGCCCAACAGAGAAAAAATCAAAAAGGCCCATATATTGTTACAGTTTTTAAACTGAATATGAGCCTTTATCTATCACATGGGGGTACCCCTGAAATTGGCTATCATTATCTTATTTCTATTTTATTCTAACAGGTTATATATCATTTTGAATTGGGCTTCCAATTTTCGTTTAATCCTAAATA
>Ga0272444_10001104_pt1 | contig 26593 bp, 20 predicted proteins | sample SSMForm13_FD_201033 | JGI IMG/M metagenome (GOLD analysis project Ga0272444, IMG submission 201033) | Marine sediment archaeal communities from Little Sippewissett salt marsh, Falmouth, MA, United States - SSM-Form-13 | ecosystem: Environmental > Aquatic > Marine > Wetlands > Sediment ...
AGCGTCATAGAAGATCCCTGGGGGGAGGTGCACCTTTGGGCTCCACACGTCGTTTATAACGATGGGACCTATTTCATGTTCTACTGCGCCGGAGACAAAGACCCGACGAAGTACAAGATTCACCTGGCCACGTCCGCCGATCTATGGAGCTGGGAGCGTCATCCGGACAATCCGGTCGTGGCTGACGGATTTCACGCCCGCGATCCCTTTATCATGAAGGTGGGCGATGAATGGATCATGTATTATACGGCCACGAGCGATCCTGCGCGCGGCAATCACGTGGTCGCCTGCCAGACCAGTACTGACCTAATCCACTGGGGCCAACGGCGGATTGTGTTTACCGATCCTTCGGTGGGTACAGGCGGCGGCCCGACGGAATCGCCCTATGTCGTTCAGCGCGGCCGATACTACTACCTGTTCATCGGTCCGAGAGGTGGCTACGCGGGAACGGACGTGTTCCAAAGTCTCGATCCTTTTCATTGGAGCCGGGAAAGCAAAGTCGGCCACATTCCCGCACATGCGGCCGAAGTCATCCGCGACAAGGACGGCCGATGGTACGTCAGCCATTGTGGCTGGGGTGAAGGCGGCGTGTATCTCGCGCCACTGTATTGGAATGACGGCGCCGACACGAATCCGGCTTCAGGGCAGAGCCTGTCCGGTTCCGTGAAATAGGGGGGGAGCGACTTTGAGCCGTGAATCGCGGCCGATTGAACAGGCGAGGCCCGCCCGGGCGTATCCGGATTCGGCCGCACGCTGACCGGATTATCTTGTCACGCTCGTTTCTTTGAGATCTCTGTGGGTGCCAATCGATCATCGGTCGCAGTCGAATCGGCGAAGCGCGAATATACGCTTGAAGCAGTCGTTTGAGGGCGATAAAATGACCGGAGATAATAAGTAGGATTCCTGCCGACTTGAAATGGGGACCTCGGATTGACCTACAGGATGTGAACGCCGATTGGGGAGGAGTTCTAAATTGGACAAATTCCGAGTTGTTAAATCTTCTCAATCCTACTCAACCTGGCAGGTGGTTGGGGCTGTCGCACTGGCCGTTGCCTTGGCGGTGCCCTATGTCCGTTGGGCGGCCTGCAACCGATTGGATGATTATCTGATCACTCTGAGGTATTCGAGAAACGCTGCGCAAGGGCTGGGGATCGTGTTCAGCGAAGGACGCGTGTGCCAAGGCTTTACGTCGCCGCTGCAGTTTTTAGTTGGTTTTGTGCTGTGTTTTGCAGACCTTGGAACCGAAGCGGTCCCAACCTTGATTTGCCTGCTGGGGCTTGTGAGTATCGTTGCCCTGGGGGTGAACCTGGCGTTTTGGATCACTCGGAGGATCTCCATCCTGGCTGTGATTGTTGGGGTTAATTTGGCTCTCTCAAGCCAGCTGTTGCAGGAGTGTGTGGGCTTTGATTCGGTTTGGGCCGCCGGTCTTGCCGCAACGGCTTTATCCCTGTTATCCGGCGGTCGCCATCGAATCGGGGGGGTGTTGCTGGCATTGGCGGTTCTTGCACGCCCCGACGCCGCATTGCTCGTTGTGTTGGTTGGGTTCAGTTTGCTGGTCCGCCGAAAATGGCGCACTTTGATTCGAGTCGGCATTCCCGTTGTGGCGATCTGTTTGCCCTGGTATGCCTTTGCAACGGCGTATTTTGGATCGCCCTTGCCAAAAACACTCCATGCCAAGATCCAGCAAGGGCACTCGGGACATCCCCATCTCGATCAGACTTTCAAGGAGGCTCTGGAAAAGCCGCTCCAGTATTGGTTTCCAACGAACAGTTCGAAACTTTTGTTAAGCGCCTTGTTATTGCTTATTGTCGCCAGCGCTGTTTGGTGCATGGCACGAAGAAGCGCTGACGCTACCAATCGTGTATCTTATCGAATATTGTTTTCAAGAGTTATCGCTCATCCTTTGTTTCTTTTCAGCGCCTGGGCCGTCTTGCACTTTGTGATGTATTTTGCAGTTCTTCACGTTCCTCCCACTTTTCCCTGGTATCACGTCTTTGCCACATGGGGAATCATCGCCCTCGTCGGGGCCGCACCGATTTGGCTGGTGGCTCGAGGGGAGCGGAACCTATTCGACTTGTTCCGCAAGGAGGATCTTCCCTGGCAAAACCTGCCCGCTTTACTACTGACGATGGGGATTCTCGGTTGGGCGGGATTGGCGTCTTATAAACATTATTTCAATCACCTTCCACGCGAAAATCCAAGCCGCTATCGGGCTGCGGGGTATCGCGCCGCGGCGGAATGGATGAATGCGAATGCCGATCCTTCGGACATTATCAATGTGGGAGAGATCGGAGTTTTTGGGTGGTACTGTCCGTTGTATATCGAAGATGCCGCGAATCTTACGATGAATAACGTATCCGGAAAAACGGGAAAGTATCGCTACGCGATCCGAACCACGGACCCGGATTTCCCTCCCGGCCGGTTTGTCCGAGCAAACTGTGATTTGATCGCGTCGTTTCCCACTCCCACCCACGTTGACATCCTTGTGTATAAGAGAAGGTGATTCAGGGGTTACTTGTATTGGTTGGAATAGCGGTGGATAAAGGATTCTCTTTCGCGATTCGCCACGGTGCCGGCTCCTCGGTTGATGATAAAGCAGTCCCGGCACGCCGGAGGAGCCTTGTCGGTGTGGTATTCGGCGCGAAGGTGGCGCATGACCGGATTGTTCCATAATGAGCGGAACTTGCCATGCTCGTATTTGCCGACCTGGGGCGGTTCGGGATGGCAGCAGGCTCGCAGCATCCCGCCCAGGCTGATGTGGGCGTTGTAGTAAAGGTAGTGACATTCGCCCTTGATAACTTTTGCGTCAGGGTCTTCCTCGACAAAAGGCTCGGGCATCCAGAGTTCGATTCCGCACTCGCGGGCGGTTATGTGAGCGGCCTCGAACAGCCGGTTGTATCGCTCGGGGCACTGCGATACCGAGGTCTTCTCGTCTTCCTCGCTGAAGATATTGCCGAAACAAACCCTCACGTGTTGACCGCCGATCTCGGCCATGAGGCGAATCACGGCATGGAGCTGGTCCATGTTATATTCGAAAATGACAAGGGAGAATCCGAAGCGGAAGCGGGGCTCGGGCATACTCCGGCGGATTTCTCCCACCCTTCGCGCGTTGGCAAGGACCCGGTCGAATTTGGCTCCTTTGCGCATATGCTCGAACTGCGCAGGCTCCGCGCTGTCAAACGAAATCTCCAGGCAGTTCAGCAGGGGAGCGATCCGCTCGATCAGTCCCGGCCGACTGAGCATCATCCCGTTGGTCACCACGACAAGGCGAAGGTCGTTTTCTTCGAGCGCTTCCAAGTACCGGTCGAGGTACTCGGAGAGAAAAGGCTCCCCGGCAAGCGTAGTGCTGACGAATTCAGCCGTCGGGTAAAGCTCGTCGACAATCTGGTTAAACAGCTCGATCTGCATGTCAGGTGTCCGGTTGAATTCCTGGTGCGTCAGCTCGACATAACTTCGAAAACAGATCGGGCATTGAAGATTGCACTTAACGGTATTCTCCAGGTTCAGTTCAATCGGAAAGGACCAGACCCGGGTTTTGCGGGCGTTTTTTTCCATCCGGGCCAGGCGTTTGTTCAGCCGCTTCCAGATTTTGAGAATTCTCTTTCGGAGTGCGCCGGATTTCGGCAAAAGCCGATAGACGGCCGCCAGGACTTCCCACGCGAGACCGAAGAGGGGGATGGCGACCTGCCGGAGGAAGGGCTTAATAGACTTTTGATAGAGGCCTTGGATCATTTTTCCGCGAATATTAGGGAAGGCTACCGGGGCTGTCAAGCTGAGTGCCGAAAAAGACCCTTTTGATCGATCCTTTGCGTTGATGCAGGATTAGAAAGCGAATCGGATTGAGATGGGAATGCTATCATTCTCACCTCAATCATTGGGGAAAGGCCTCACGGCGGGCGGGATTTCACCGCTTGTCTCCGAGGCTGGCGTTTGAGACAACGATGTAAACAGGGCTTTATCATCAATCGCGGCCCAAGCCCGGATGGATGCCCGGGGGGCGAGCAATGTGGGCTAATCCGCTTGATTTAGGGTAGATAGGGACTGGTTTTCATCTGCAACACGACGGAGCGGTGATCGAAATGCAAGCGAACTGACCGGTGGGGAGGGATTCAGTTTGATGGGGCACGACCTTCCCGACCGTGTTTCCATGGGCGGGATGCCCATGCCACCTCGCTAAATCATCCACGACCGATCGGGGGAGCAACGCCTGACCCGCTTGACACTTTGAAAAGCTTTGAGATAATATGCTTTTAAGTCACTTTTCGGGAGAGATCTGGTTCGCGCCTTCGGCATTTGGGGCGAACGGACCGGGAGAGGTAAAGAATGCCTGGATTGAACCTTCGCCGGCGAGGCATGAACTTCGCCATCGAGATGCTTCGCCGGGGTGTGATACTGCGGCGGCGTCCGATCCCGTGGGAAATCACATGGTTTCCCACTTTTAACTGCAATCTGAATTGCGGTTACTGCTGCGTTCCGCGGGAGAATTTTTCTTCACCCCGACCGGAAAAAGCCTGCCAGACGATCATCGATCTGAAACCGGCCTCGGTTTCGATTTTAGGCGGCGAGCCGTATCTAATTCCCAAAATGCCGGAATATCTTCGCAGAATCCGGGAAGCTCTGCCCAAGGTGTACCTGTTTATCACGACCAATGGCATGGTGGGCAAGCAAAGGCTGTTGGATTCGGCTTCCTATTTGGACGTCCTTTGCGTCAGTATCGACGGCTTGGGGGACTATCAGCGGAAACCGCGCGGTGGAGATCCGGAAAAGATTCTGGACAATGTCTGGGCCTATAACGATCACCGCAAGACCTTGGACGGGAAACACGAAATTTGCATCAATACAGTCGCGACGACGGACAATATCCAACATTTGCCGGAGTTCTTCCAGTACATCGCGGATCGGGATCCTTCGATCTATATTATGTGCCAGGGGATGCACCCGTTTAACGCTTCCAACGGCTTGGGACGCAGGCCGGACCTGGCGGATGAATTCGTGGCGAAGGTAGCGAAGCAGCAAGCGGACGGCATGCACGTTTTCCTGGTCGGCCAGCTGGCCGACAGTCACACGCGCCTGAAGAGTGAGAAGAGCCACGAAGTCGAGGAGCTCGAAGCGACGCACCGCCAGCTTCAGGATGGAGCGCTCTACACGTGCCATCAGGAGAAGTTTAATGCGATGATCCTGCCGCACGGCGCGCTGCACACGTGCCGCAGTTACAGTACACTCAATAAGCTGCGCACGGCGATCAGCTGCGATATTCGGGAAAAACATCCCGTGCGAGCGTTGCGCCGGTACCTCGGCTGCTGGCGCGATATGGTGTTGAAGCCAATGGATTTTGAATGCGGGCATTTTACCGGTTGTCCCGAGTGGCTGGAGGATATTCTCCAAACGAAGGCCGGCGACTGCGATCCTGAAGAGATCGCTCGGATTCGGGGTCGTCTTTCGGCGGAGTCGATCCGGGCCAGCGCGGAGTTCATTCGCAGCCAGGTCAATCCGAAGTTTGACGAAGCCATGATTAAGGATCTTCCCGCGCAGGCGACTGCGACTTCCTAAAGTGAACTTCCCGATCCGAAATATGGTTTTCCCGCCGAAATCCCACCCTTGCTCGAACTTCGCCGAACGGCGTCTGAGGCCGGAGGGAGGCTGATGTCGTGTCCCTGAGTGGACCCGTGAAGCGTCTTTTTGTGCAGCCGCTCAAGAAGCGCAATTATTTACACGGCTGCTGGATCGCCAATTGGCAGATCACGTTTCGCTGCAATCTGAAATGCAAGTACTGTGCGGTGATTCAGGAAACTGAAGACGCGGATGCTTGGGCCGTGCTGCCGAAGGTTCTCGAAATGCGCCCTCGGCACCTGACGCTGACCGGCGGCGAGCCGATGTTGGTCGAGGGCATCGATCAGATGGTGCTCGAGCTGCGGCGCAAGATCAATCCCTTTATCGTGCTCAATACCAACCTGACTGCCCATGTGGATCGAGTGATCGAGATGCTGCCGCACGTCGACGTGCTGCATTTCTCCTACGACGGGCCGGGAGAAATTGGCCGAAGCCACCGAGGCGTGTCGGGCGACCGGGTGCTGGACAATCTGCGCCGAGTGATCCGGGAGACGTCTTCCCGGGGCCAAAAGAAGCCCTCCCTGCTCGCTCTGTGCGTCATTACGCGCGAGAACTATCAGCAGGTGGATGCCATCCTCGAACCGATTGAGGCGACCGGGGCCGACGTGCTCGTCAATTTCGGAACGGTGGAACCTTACTGGCATGAGCTGTCGATCGTACCGCATCCGGAAAAGGTGGCGGATTTTCACCGGCGCATCGAGCCTTGGAAGCAGCGCATGCGCGTGGCGGTTCATGGGGTCTTGGCCGATCCGCCGGGCTGGGCGTCAGTCCGCGGCGGGACTAGCGGCGGTGCGGGTATGGATTGTTACCGGCAATTCTTTCGGGCGCAGATTCTGCCCGATGGAACCGTGCTGACCTGCAAGCCGGGAACCTATCTCGGCTATTATAAGCAGTTGTTGAATCTCGCCCGGCAAGAGCGGCGTTGGGCTGAGATGGCCCGCCTCGCGCGGGAACTCTGGCATACCCTCGTTACAAGTCCGACCTGCCCTTATTGTCCCTTCCCCTGCAAGTGTGAAGAATATGTCGATGATATCTTTCAATGCCGGGACGGCGATGCCCCGCCGAGCGAGATTTGCGATCTCCAGGGGCGCTTTAAAAAGGAGGAACTCGACCGCATGGACGAGTTCCTATCCCGCCGCCTCGGTCACCCGCTCAGCGGCGAAGTGCGCCGAATTCTGCTTGAGCCTTAGCGGGCCCCTGCGTGGCGCAGGCAGGGCGTCGCTCCCGCCTCGCCAGCGTACTCGGCTTGGAAGGGGGACGGGACTCGCTCTCCTCTTTCAATGGCAATCCAACCGGGTTTCAGTCAGGTTCTCTGATTATTCGGTCTTTGAGTCGGTTGGGTTCTCATCTTCAAACGAGATTTCGATTTGAGTTCCATCCGGCAGGTCTTTAATCTGCCAGGCCAGATGCCCGGAGAAACCCATATGCTGGAATCGATCGATGGGCTTGAGGTGTTCGGCGTCGTACTCGCCGCCGGCGATAAAAGGAGGATATACCGATAAATGCGACTCAAAAGGAATGGACTGTCCCTGAATCTCTTCCCAGTGGACCGCAACCGGCCAGCCGCTGTGTTCGTCAATCCTTTTCTCCAACAGTTGAAACCACTTTCGAAACGATCGGGCCATCGGTTTGCACACGCCGCTCTCGAAATCGAACCGAACGATCTTCTTGTCGCGAAGCGCAAATTGGTAGCCGAACACGTCTTCGGCGAAAAAGATCAAATTTTCCGCCAGCGATCGATATTCTTTGCGCCAGCCTTCCGGATCGTTCCACTGCAAGAGGCTGTGATACCGGGGGGCTCGGCACGCGCCGAAAAAATGCAGTGAGCGGTGATAGCAGAAGAAGCCATTCCGCTGTCGCAGCATTTCCCGGTAAAGACTCAGATCAATGGACGTCTTGGAGAACACCGATTCAAAAACGTCTTCTTCAAAGGGGACGCCGGGCGTCGAGGGATCGAGATGCTCCAGGAGGAATCGGTAAGGGCGATCGGCGGAGGCGTTTCCGCCCAGAAGTTTTTGGATCAATCCCGGCCTGGACGGGGACATTGGATTCTCCGAATTATGTCCAATAGATCTCTTGAAACAAGAAGCCGGGAGGACTTTAACAGGGCGTGCCTGAAACTGCAAGTATTCGGTTGAGGATTCGGACCGTCTGATTCGCGGGGCTCCGCTGGACAACGCCGAGGCGGAATGGCAAGATACCGGGAATCTTTTAAATGCGAATACGAATAGGATGTCGGGGAAGGGAACATGCCTTTATTTGAGACCCAGGTTACGCCGGACTACGGGGCGATGCTTCGCTGTCTGGGCGGGGAAAGTCGCCCCGAGCGGGTTTATCACCTCGAGCTGTATCTAGACGAAGAAATCAAGGCGGCCATCGCCGAACGGTTCGATCTGGCAAAGGATCTGGACGCCGGTGATGCTTTCTCCATTTTCAAGCGGGATATTGCCGTCCATCGATTCCTGGGCTATGACCTGTTTCGGATTGGATTGAAAGGATTTGACTTTCCGCTGAACTGGCGAAAGGCGGGCGATACCACTCAGGAGGCGGATCAGGAACGCGGCGAGCGGGATTGGATGGACGAACACCGGGGCCCGATTCAATCGTGGGAGGACTTCGAGCAGTACCCTTGGCCGGATGCGAGTAACCTCGATACGCGTCCCCTTGAGTGGCTGGAGAGGAATCTTCCGGACGGAATGGCGGTGTTCGAGCTGTCGATGCATGAGATGGAATTGCTCTCCTGGCTTTTTGGATTTGAGTCGCTCTGTTATAAACTCTATGATAAGCCGGATCTGGTCGAGGCGGTGGCGGAAAAGATCGGGCAACTCTCTCTCGAGCACTCGCGGGTGCTCAGCCAAGCCGAGTGTATCGGTGTGCTGTGGGGAAGCGACGATATGGGTTTCAAGTCGCAATCGCTGCTCGCGCCGGAGCAAATTCGCCGCTTGATTTTGCCCTGGCACAAGAAAGCGGTCCAGATCGCTCACGAACACGGCAAGCTTTATCTCCTGCACGCCTGCGGCAACCTGGAAAGCCTGATGGAGGATCTGATCGAAGACGTCGGCATCGACGCGAAGCACTCCTTCGAGGATCTGATCGAACCGGTGACCGAAGCGAAGCGCAGGTACGGCGACCGGATCGCACTTCTGGGCGGGATTGACATGGACCTTCTTTGCCGGGGCAGTGAAGAGGAGATTCGCCGGCGAGTTCGAGAAACGTTGGACGTGTGCCACCCGAGCGGCGGTTACTGTCTCGGTTCGGGCAATTCGATTGCGAACTACATGCCGCTGGACAATTTCCTGGCCATGCTCGACGAAGGCCGCCGCTATGGTAAGGGGTAGCGTAGAGAGTGGAGGAGAGGAAGCGGCGTTGCGCTTTTCGCAGGAGACGCACAGCCTTGCGAACAAGTCTCTCTCCCCCTTAGGAAGGTCGCAGACGCGCCGAGGCGGGGGGAGCGAGAGGGGTTGCTTTTAGGGGCACTAAGTAGTGCCTCTTGAGAAAAACATACCCCACCCCGCCTCCCCTTCGAAAGGGGAGGAGAGGGCTATTCGCCACTTCTCGATATTCAAAGAGAAGGAATTGTGCGATATTCTTTAGAAATACTTTAGAGGTCCAAAAAGAATCGGCTCGGAGGTTGTTCCGAGCCGATCCATTTTGCTATTACGGTATTCTCAATTCACGAGTCATTCTCTCCCAAGTCGGCGGTTCGTTCCGCTATCGGCGCGAGGGGAGGCAGGCCGTTCTCAGGATCGTCCAGGTAGAAATACGCCACGGCGCAAACGTCGTCCTGCCGGTAATAATTGGTCCAAGGGCCGGTGGGAAGGTCTGCGGTTTCAAGATCGATGGGGGGATCGGCGTCGAGTAGTTTCACAAACTGGTCCCCGTAGGCAACGCTGACCGGGATAATCGGCACGTCCTCCTGGAGCATTTTGATGATGCTCATCTTGCCGAAGCCGCCGATCTGCTGGATCGTGACGCGCAGGTCTTTCTCGAAATAGACCGGATCGGGTACATGGTACCGGTAGAAGGTATAAAGCCCCTTTTCCTTGTCCGAGATCAAGCTGCCCTGGTACCGATCATCGAACGTGCCCTGGCCCCAGCCCGTGCCGATGTAGTCTTCGGTGCCGGTGCCGACAATCGTCGGCCACTTGCCGTCGCCGTCCAGGTACATCTTGACCTCGCCTTCGCCCCACCAGCCGATATTCTTCGCGTCGGCGATAACTCCAATGTTCGTGCCCAGGAATCGCCCGGAACCTTTGACCTTGGGAAGAATCGTGAAGTCCTCTCCGAGCGTGGTGGGATTCTCCCGTCGCCAGAAGGCGTGGAAGTACAGTACGTCGCGATCGTGCTTCAGGTCGATCACATAGTCAATATCAAAGAAGAGCAGACGGAGATGGGTGTCCGATTCGTTTGTAAGGACGACCTTGGCGCCCTTGCGAAACGGCATCGGAATGAAACAGTTGAACGAGCGGCCTTCGGGATTGGAGAACAGTTCGCTCTCGAAGGTGACCGGACGGCCGAGGATCGCGCCGAAGAAATCGCCGAAGGGAACCGAAACGGCGGGAGTCTCCGCGCTGTCCCAAAAGATCTCGAATTTTAGCGCCCGAAGCATTTCCGGCTTGCGATTATTAAGGGTAAACCACATCCGGGTGATCATGCCGGAACCGGTCACGTCGAGCAGCACTTTGCTCTCGCCCGGTTGCATGCTGTCGAAAGCGTGGCCCTTCGCGCCGTCATTTTCTTTGCCGCCTTGCCCTTTGACTCCGCTCAAGTTCTCGAAGCTGCTCCATCGAGTGACGGCGTTCTTTGGCTTCCGGAAGAGTTCATTCACCTGACTCCACGCTCCCGAGCTGGCGATCATGCACGCCACGACGGAAATTACGACCAGACCCCCAAATCTTGTTCTTTTCACAATGCCGGCCTCCTTGTTTGAATTGTAGAATGGATGTGCTGCCCCACTTTCTCTGGGGAACTATACCAGAAATAAACTGGCCTGGGTAGAACATCGGGACTGAAGACGTCGATCCCTCTGGCGACACTCGACCCAATCCGGGTTTGGAGGCGGCATTGATTCAGGGCCGGGCAATTTCAGCCGTTCGCTCCTCGACCGGCGCGAGCGGCGGCAGGCCGCTCGTGGGCCGATCCAGGTAAAAATAAGCCACCGCACAGACGTCGTCCCGCCGGTAGTAGTTGCACCAGGTTTCCTTCGGTGTTTTGTCTTTCGCCAGGTCGACCGGCGGATCGGCATCCAGCAGCCGCGTGAAAACGCCCGTCTTGGGATCGAAAGTCGTCACAGGAATCACCGGAACGCCCTGATCGAGCATGTCCAGCGCGGCCTGGACGCTGCGGCCTCCCATCTGTTGGATCGTGACGCGAATGTCCTCGTCGAAGTAAACCGGATCGGGCACGTGATAGCGATAGAAGGTATATTGCCCCCGCTCCTTGTCGGAGACCAGGCACCCCTGAAACTGATGGTCGTACGTGCCCTGGCCCCAGCCGTTGCCGATATAGTCTTCGACCCCGGTACCGGCAAGCGTCGGATAGTCGCGATCGCCATCGAGGTACATCTTGACCTCGCCTTCGCCCCACCAGCCGATGTTTTCGGGATTGACGATGACGCCGATATTCGTGCCGAGGAAACGTCCCGCTCCTTTCACCCTCGGCAAAATCTCGAAATCCTGTGCCAATTCGGTCGGATTCTCGCGCCGCCAGTGGGCGTGGAAGTAGAGCATGTTGCGCCGGTGGCGAACGCCGAGTAAGTAGTCGACGTCGAAATAGAGATGGCTGAGGCGCTTGGCGGTTTCGTTGGTGAGGATGACCTTGGCCGACTTTCGAAACGGCATCGGAATGGTACAATTAAAGGAGCGCCCCTCCGGATTGGAGAACAGGGCGCTTTCGAAAGCCACCGGGCGGCCGAGAATCGCGCCGAAGAAGTCACCGAAGGGCACGAAAACCGCAGGTTCCTCCGCGCCGTCCCAATATATCTCCAGTCGGAGCGACCGGAGCATCTCCGGGCTTCGGTCGATGACCGTGAACCACATTCGGGTGATGAGTCCCGAGCCTTTCACGTCGAGCAGGACCTTGCTTTCGCCCGGTTCGAGCGAGTCCGAAGGATGTCCCTTGGCTCCCTGGTTTTCCCGGCCGCCTGCGCCCTTGCGTCCGTTTAAGTTCTCGAAACTGCTCCAGCGCGTCTCGACTTTATCCGGTTTGGAGTAGAAATCCTCCCTTTGCGGCCACGCCGGGCAAGAGAAGGCAAGCACGATGATCCATCCAACTGCGAGGTTTCTGCACGGTCCCATCTTCATCATTTTGGATTCCTCCCGTGAGTTAAGAAAAGATGTCCATGAAAGGCTCATTCGGGTTTTTCGCTTATAGCATATAAGTGGGGGGATTTCCGGGATTTTTGTCCTTGCGTGGTCTAGTAAATCGAGATTTTTGGGCTATAGTTTATGAAGTTTGACGATTTGTGGTGCAAAGGAGGACAGGGATGACCGGGGGCGCTCCTGTCATTGAAGTTGAGAATCTTGTGGTCGACTACGGTAAAGGCGCGAAGCAAGTACGGGCCGTGGATGGACTGAGCTTTCGAATCGAGCCCGGCCAGTGTGTCGGCTTCATCGGGGCCAATGGAGCAGGGAAGTCCACGACGATCAAGTCGCTGATGGGCTTTCTCTTCCCGACCTCCGGCTCGGTGAGGGTGTTCGGCAAGCGCGCGGGCGTTGCTTCGAGCCGGCAGCGGATCGGGTACCTTCCCGAGGTTGCGCTGTATTATCCTTTCATGAAGGCGCGGGAGCTGCTGGAGCTGTATGGTGGACTGAGCGGTATGAATCGTGCGGAGCTGAGCCGGGCGATTCCGGCGGTTTTGGACAAGGTTGGCCTTAGCGGAAAGAGCGAAGTCTTGCTGCGGAACTTCTCCAAAGGGATGCAGCAGCGCCTGGGTATTGCGCAGGCGCTCATCGCCGAGCCCGAGGCGCTGATACTGGACGAGCTGTCTTCCGGGCTCGATCCGCTCGGGCGTCACGATCTGCGCCAGGTTCTGTTGGAGCTCAAACGAGCCGGCCGCACCATCTTCTTCAGTTCGCATGAGCTGACCGAGGTGGAGACACTCTGCGACCGGGTGCTGATTATTCACAAGGGAAAGATCGTCACCGAGGCGGACGTGGCCGATCTCATGAAGCCGCTGAACGAATATGAGATCGTTTTCAGCGTATCGGGGGATAAGCCGTTGCCCGAGAGCCTCGCGGCGCTCGAACCCCGGCGCGAGGGAGAGCGCTGTCAACTGCTGCTACGCGATATCGAGGCCTATTCTTCGGCCTTGTCTGAATTGACCGCTCATGGTTTTCAAGTTCAGCGAACCGCGTCGCGAAGCCGGTCGCTCGAGGAATATTTCATCGAGCTGATCGGCGGCCGGGAGGGACGGAAGTGAACGCTCGGGCCGTGGGGTTGATCGCAAAATCGGTCTTGATCGAGGCGGTTCGGCGGCGGGAGATCTACGCCATCGTGCTTGTTTCGACGCTCTTGATCGGGGCCGTGATGACTATTGATTTTTTCCAGATTGAAGGCCTGACGAAGTTTTACCGAGAGGTGGCCTTGAAGCTGATGAGCATCGCCACGGCGCTGACGGTCATCGTGCTCTCCGCCCGGCAATTGCCTCGAGAATTCGAAAAGCGGACGATCTATCCGCTCCTGGCCAAACCGATCAGCCGGTTGACGTTTCTGTCCGGTAAGCTGCTGGGCGTCATGCTGGCCGCGGCGTTCTGCTTTGCGCTCTTCATGTCGATCTACGTGGGGGGAACGCTGTACCTCGGCGTGAGCATCCCCTGGGTGCTCTTTCTGCAATACATCTATCTTCAGATGATCCTAATGTTGATTCTCGCCACGCTTGGATTCTGGCTCTCGATGGTTCTGAACCTGGACGCGGCCATTACCATTGGCGTGCTTTTTTATGCATTGGCGGCGACCTTTACCTCGATTACAACCTTCATCTACGACATGCTGGGAGGATTGCAGCAGAAGGCCATAATGGTTTTGACCTATCTCATTCCGCAGCTGACGCTGTTCGATCTCTCGGAGAAGGCGGTTCATGCCGAAGCCTGGGAACCGCTTGAACTGTCAACGCTGGGAGCGTTGAGCGGCTATGGGCTGTTTTTTGTCGTTCTTTACCTCGCTTTGGGGATGCTTTCTTTCTATCGGAGGCCGCTATGAACGCTCCAGCGGCAGGACTGATGCGGTTTCGGCCTCTACTGCTCATCGGGCGTGGAGTGTGGATCGAGCTGTTTCGGCGCAAAGACCTCGCCGTGCTGTTGATTCTCATGGGCTTGTACGTGCTGGGGGTTTGGGTGGTCCGGTTGGTGGGGATCAAGAATCCTTCCACGGCGACCTTTCTGCTCAATCTGGGAATGACGCTGGCGTATTTCTGCGCGCACGTCCTGACGCTGCTGATCGCGGCGCGCCAGCTTCCCGACGAGATCGAGAACCGAACGCTGTATCCGCTTTTGGCCCGGCCGGTCGAGCGGCATACGGTAATTGTCGGCAAGTGGTTGGCCTGTGTGGCCTGCGGCGCGGCAACCCTGCTTCTTTTATTCCTGCTGGGTTGGATTCCCGTGCCGAAGATGGAGTCTTATCATGGGGTGATGTTGATCCAGACACTGGTGTTGCACGTTGCCTCGCTGAGCGTCCTGGCGGCCCTGGCGATGGCCCTGTCTTTGCTGGTTCCCCGTGGCGTGAATCTGGTATTGCTCGCGCTGTGGTTTGTCGTGGGCCGAAACGTTCTCGGATTCCTAACCGCTCGATTTGAAGAGGCGGGGCTCAAAGAGATTGCGCTGTGGTTCTCGGCCTACCTGCCGGATTTCTCCAAGCTGAACCTGATTACCCGGTACACCGACGGGATTGCGCCGCTGGCCGGCGGGTCGTTTCTGGGGCTTCTGCTTTATGGAGCGGTGTTTTCAGCGGTGGCGTTATTGCTGGCGGCGTATGTTTTCCGCCGCCGGCCGCTGTAAAGAAAGAGGGGACGACAGGAAAGTGAAAGCCCGTTGTTGGAGTTTGTCAGGATGAGTCGTTCTTTAAGCCGAATCGGGATTGCCGTGGCTGTTGGGCTGTTTTTACTGGTTCCCCTTTGGGCGGGCCGGTTGCGCCCCGATCGCTATCAAGGCGGCCGGAGCCGGGACGTTCGGGATCGCGCCGTAAGGAACTCCAGCGCGGTGGCCACGATGCTCGGTGAGATTCGCACGTCGATGAGCGACGTTCTCTTTATCAAAACCGAGCGTTACCTCCACAGTGGTGTTTCCTACGTGCCCCATATGGAAGAGCAGATGCTTGCGGTTACAAGCGAGACCAAGGAGATGGACGAACATCAGCAGGAGGTTGCCGAGGGGGAGGTCGAGGAAGAGCATGAGCCCTACGGCGAGCACGTGGCGAAAACCGTGATCCAGCCGAAGGAGGAAGACTTCCGGGGATTTATCGGCGATCTGCACCGCAAGGTGAAGCCCTGGCACAAACCGGGCGACCCTCACCAACATACCGATGGAACCGAGCTGCTTCCGTGGTATCGCATTACGACCCTGGCGGATCCGCACAACGTGCGAGGTTATACCATCGGCGGATGGTGGCTCAAATACAAGAACGTCGACGAAGCGATTCGCTTTGTGCAAGAAGGGGTGAGGAATAATCCCGAGGCGTTCAAATTGCACTATATGTTGGGGCAGGTTTATTTTCACAAGGGCCGGCAGCTCGTTCGCGCCGGGAAGCCGGAGTCGGACCCCGGTGTACGGGATTGCTTCGAGAAATGCCGGGTAGCCTATCACAAGGCGGCGGATTTAACCTTGATCCAACGCCCCCCGGCCGGACCGGAAGATCCCGAACGCCCGGATTGGACCATTTACGTGGAAACCGATGCCCGCGCCGCCCTGCGCCTGGCGGTGTTTACCGAACAATATTACGGTCAGCCCGAAGACGCGCTTGGCATGGCAAAGGCCTATTTGGAAGTCATCCCTGACGATGAACCGCTGCAACGCATTATCGAGCGGCTTTCAGAGCCTGAGGGGTAATTTTTTCCTCAGTGGTTATGCTCGGGCCTCTAAAGGCAACCCCCTCTCGCTCCCCCTTCGTAAGGGGGAGAGAAACTTACTCGCAAGGCTTGTGGATTCATTTGCAGATGTGGAGCAAAATCCTCTCCTCCTCTTTCGAAGGGGAGGTGGGGTGGGGTAATTTATTCCACTCCTTGTTCATCAATCGGACAATCATTTCGAGAACCGCTCCAAAGAAATCGAATCAAGAGAAAAGAAAAGCCAGGCCACCTTCCGGCAGCCTGGCTTTCTTCTCTTTTCTCGTTGGGCGTTAATCTCCTATTCGACCACGGTCAGCTCGACGCGTCGGTTCATGTACATATTCTCGGCCGTATCATTCGGCTTGATCGGCTTGGCTTCGCCGAAGCCCATCGCTTTGAGGCGATCTGCGGCGATGCCGTGGTCGACCAGGTACTGTTGAACCGCTTTGGCTCGATTATCCGAGAGAGTCTGATTGTCAGCGTCCATCCCAACTGAATCCGTGTGGCCGTCGATGCGAATGTGGACCTGCGGATTCTTTTTCAGAACCTCGGCGACCTCCTTCAAGCGGCCTTCGAATTCCGGCTTGATGTTGTATTTGTTGGTGTCGAAATTCAGGCCCTTGAGGGTCCAGCAGCCGCGTTTGTCCACCTTCGCGCCTTTCGGGGTATCCGGGCACTTGTCCTGGTAGTCGGGTACGCCGTCGCCGTCGGAATCGAGCGGGCAGCCGACCTTGTCGACCTTGACGCCCTTCGGAGTATCCGGGCACTTGTCCTTGTAGTCGGGCACGCCGTCGCCGTCGGAATCGAGCGGGCAACCGACCTTGTCGACTTTAACGCCCTTCGGCGTGTCGGGGCACTGATCCTGTTTGTCCGGGACGCCATCGCCATCGCTGTCTTTCGCCATGCCAAAGAAAACTTCGCGGATGAGATCTTCCATCCCGGCAGGATCATCGGCATCGGCCGCCATGCGGTAGCTGCCGCAGCCGCTCATCCGGGACAATTGCCTCAGGAACGTCTCGCCCTTCGGGTCGTCCCCGATTTGGATGGTGTGAATGCAGACGTCGCCGCGGTGCACGCGCATGAGCATCGCGCACGCCGACATAACGGCTTCTTTGCGCGGAACCCGTCCGTCGGAGAAAATCAGCAAGGCGGCTTTGCCCTGAGTTCTTGAGAAGCAACGCCGGTCCATCGCCAGAGCCATATCCATCGTGGTGCTTCCTCCCAGGTACTTCACATCCGCTGCGCCATCGGTCATTCTCGCACGGTTGAACTTTTTCAGCGGCAGCATCAGCCAACGGGACGAGGCTGTACCCCCGAAGGAGGCCAGGCCGGATTCATACTTGCCGTCCGGCATCCCCGCCGCAAAAGACTCCACCAGCGACTTTTCATACGGAAACTTCTCCGTAGACTTCATCGATCCCGATGCGTCCACCAAAACCATCACCTGATCCAGGTCGATTGACTCGGCTCCCCGGGGAGCCACCGGATTCAAGACAAAAGGCTCGCGGTCCGGCATGGTCGCGCAGCCTAAAATACCCAGTGAGACGATCGATCCCAACAGAAACTTGCACAAGGTCATCCCTTTCATCGATTCCTCCTTGAATTTGGTTATTATTGGTTAACAATCCCACTGCTTCCTATTATTCTAGTGAGAATAACGACCGCTGACTAGTAAAAAGCCTTTTTTTCGGCAACTTTTACAGATATCGACGAGTCGGGATGCGTCCGATTCTCGATTCTTGTCAGGGGATACGAAAGGCATCTTTTGCGCCCTAAGTGCTTCATAGACAAGGTCTTGTGGTATTGCCCGGCTTGTTTATCCCGAGCCGGACCAGGGATACGCTTATAGGGCTTGAGCGGAGAAGGGCATAAGACGGGACCTGATATTTATGCGGGTTCGGATCCCCCGGCGGATTTGTCGAATCGAATTAAAAGCGGTACTATTCCTTTCGAGCCGCTCGTTACAGGCTCCATTCATCCCATCACATGAGGGAATCTCACGTGTTGCGAAGGCTGTTTGCGTTCGATGATCTCTAAGAAAACCACTGCTCCATCCCTCGTGCTCGCCTCGAGCGGCCTCGGCCTGCTGATGGGATTTCCTTTCACCTGCCTGGAAATCATTCTGCGTCCCGGTGCCTATAACACGGGCGGTAACATCCTTTATTCCTTCCAGCTCTACTGTTCGCTCGGGCTGCTCCTGGGATTGGGGTGCTCGGTTGCGTGGCGAGTGGCGTCCCGGTTCGCCCGCGGTGTCTCAATTCCGGCGGAAAAGCCCATTCTGAGCGGTCTTGTTTACCCCTCCTTGGTGTTCAACTACCTCATCCTCGGCTACTACATCAATTTCTACTGGCTGCCGCCCATCACGCATCCGGGCACCCTTGGCTTCAATGCCGTTTTCACGCTGGTCCACTTTGCTTTGGCGATTGCTCTGACGCTTTATTTGCTTAAGCGCGCGCCGGTGGGCTTGGGCCGGCCCTTTTCGCCGCGTGCGCGGAATCTGCTCTTTGGGATCTCGGGCGTGCTCTTTGCCGCAGCGGTTCTTCCCTTTGCGGCGAGAATCATCTTCAAGCAGCCCTTTGATCCGGGCGATCCCGGACAGACGCGAGCGGCCCTTGGTCCGCGGTCTGAAGGAGCGCCTTTCGGCGACGGGGATTCTCCCGTCTTTCTCATCCTGATCGATACGCTGCGAGCTGATCATCTGTCTTGTTATGATTATTCCCGCCCGACCTCGCCGCGGCTCGACCGGCTCGCCGCCGAAGGAACGTTGTTTGAAAACGCTTATGCGTCCTCGTCCTGGACCGTGCCTTCGATCGCCACGCTTTTCTCCGGGCTTTATCCGAGCGCGCATAATACGCAGTCGGAACTGGACGTGCTGCCCGGCGAGATTCATACGCTGTCCGAATGTTTTTCCGCAATCGGCTACGAGACGGCCGGATTTCTGGCCAATCCCCTGATTCATCCCGATTACGGGTTTTGCCAGGGGATGCAGACGTTCTATCCCCCAGGGAGGCCGGCATGGTTTTTCCAGAAGCGGACCGCACTGGAAAACATCGTGCGACCGGCCTATTTCGACCAAGTGTTTCCAGGCCGGAAAATCCTCGACCATGCCGAAGATTGGATCGCGCGTCGAACCGGCAACCGAATGTTTGCCTACCTTCATTTCATGGAGCCGCACGATCCCTATTCGCCGCCGCCTGAATGGCAGAAGCGGTTCGATCCCGATTTCCCGGAGGAACCGGTCAGCATGCCTCCTGCAAAGCGGGGAATGAATGGGCCGGCAATTCCCGAGCGCCAGCGCGTAAACATGGTGGCCCAGTACGATGGCGAGATCGCCTATGTCGATTCGCTGCTTGGGAGGTTGTTTGATTTTCTCAAGGTGCAGGATCTTTACGATCCGGCTCTCATTTGCGTTGTTTCGGACCATGGCGAAGAGTTTTATGAACACGCCGGGTGGGCGCATGGTCACCAGCTGTACCGGGAAATCACCAAGGTGCCGATGTTGATCAAATGGCCCCAGGGCCGCCATGCCGGCACACGGGTCGGCGCGCCGGTCGAACTCGTCGATCTTCGCAAAACCCTTCTTCACGCTCTTGGCTATGAAATCAGTGGCGCCGATCAAGGCGATTCGCTCCTCCCGCTCGTCCTTCAATCGGGACATCGGGATTTGTCCGCAGCGGCGTACGGGGAACAGACTCCGAAGTGGCTGTCCGTCCGAACGCGGCAGTGGGCCTATATCGAGCGGCATGAGGCCGATCATAGTGAACCGCAACTCTTCGCCGCTGATGATCCCGGCGAGAAGGTGAACCTGGCCGGGCAACGTCCGGAAGTGGTTACCGGATTGAAGACAAGGCTTCATGCGTGGATCGAAGGCGTCCGGGCTGACAGCCTGGAGACCGAACAGTTGCCCTTGGACCTCGACAAACTGGAGATGCTGCGGGATTTGGGCTATCTCGGCGGCAATTAGAGCACGATTGGACAACCGCGAACGGCGGACTAAAATCACTCTTGGAGTTGATGAGTGATGCCAAGTGAACCGAACGCGGTGAATCCTCCCTCGATTTTGGACATTCCGATGATCCGGGGGATTTTCGAAGGCGAGGTCGAGCCCCTGTTTCGGGACGATGCGTGGCCGGTTTCCCTGATTGTCTATGGCGATCCGAATGCGGCGGAGGCGGACCCGGTGCCAACGACGCTTGGGCTTCTCGATCGGGAGAAAGAACTCTATTTCGAGGTGTCCTTTCGAGAGGACAAGATCGTTGCCTGCCGAAAATACACGCCGGATCGATTCAGCCATGGGACGGCCGTCCGGCGATTCCGGGCGGCGTATGAAGATTTGTTAAGTGAGCGCTTGCCGCCGGAGTTCAAGCGCCGATTGTTTGGTTTGTTTCTGCCCGGCGAATCGGGACTGGACCGTCATGGAGGAGGATTCTGTATCGTTTCTTGCAACGGGGAGGGACACTACCACGAACGATGCATCGAGATCGAGAATCGCTATCTATAGCATGATTCTCGACCAGGGTGTTCTATTGAAGTACAAGGAATGAGGACATCTTTTTAACCGATTCCCTCACCGAAGCTAAAGAGGCAAGACAGCCTCTCCCGATGGGAGAGGAATTTTGGGTCCTTCGCCCCCTGGGAGAGGCGGGCCCACAAAGCTCCGCAAGGTGAGGGGATTTTTCTGCTTCTCATGATTTATGATAATGTGATAAGTAGAATAAATGAATAAGCGAAAAGCGCCTTCCAAAGGATTCAAGAGATCGAAAAACCATGAATTTGATTCAACGAAAAATATGCCGATTCTGGATACTGGCAGGCATAGGATGGATTGTGATGATGGGTTCATTGAATGAGCCGGCTGCGGCCAAAGAGCGCATTGACGCGAAAGCGCTGCATCAGGACGCCTTGGTCTTTGATGCGCACGCGGACACCGCGCTGAGGATTCGGGATCTGAGGTACGAGCTGGGGCGAAGGCATCGATCGCGCCATATCGACATTCCTCGAATGCGCGAGGGAGGCGTGGATGTTCAGGGATTTGCCCTTTGGGTGAATCCGAAGAAGTACCCCGGGCCGAAAGGAATGGAGCGGGCCCTGGCGCTGTTGGAATCGGTGCAGCAACAGATTGAGAAAAATCCCGGGGACCTGGCGATGGTGCGAACCGCTGCCGAAGCCCGTTCGGTCGTGGGCCGGGGCAAGATCGGGATATTCATCGGCCTGGAAGGAGGCCATGCGATTGACAGCCGGATTGAGAACCTGGGTCGGCTCTACGATCTTGGCGTACGCTATGTGACTCTGACCTGGATGAACACCAACGATTGGGCGGATTCCTCTGATGACGATGCGAAATGGGGCGGGCTGAACGAATTAGGAGAGCGGATTGTCCGCGAGATGAATCGGCTGGGGATGCTCATTGACCTGTCGCACTCGTCCGACGACACGGTCCGGGACGTTCTGGCAATCAGTAAGGATCCAGTGATCTTATCCCATAGCGGCAGCCGGGCGCTGTGCAATATCCCCCGGAATATCAGTGATGAACTCCTCTTGGAAGTCGCCCGGCGGGGCGGTGTGGTCGGCGTGAATTATTATTACGGGTATCTGTCGGAAGAGTACGCTCAGGCTCGAAAGATTCGCGGGGAGGAGTATCGAGAGAAGGAAAAGGCGATTCGGGCTGAGTACGGGCGGGACAGCAAGGAGGCGCGGGAACGAATCGCTCGAATCCGGAAAGAACATCATAAGGATGTCGATCGCCTATCCAACGATCGGGCGGATTTTCGAATGATCGTGGACCATATCGATCATTTTGTCCGGGTGGCGGGCATCGATCACGTCGGGCTGGGATCGGACTTCGACGGGATCAGTCTTCTCCCGGAAGGCCTCCGGGATGTCTCCGACGTCGGCAAGATTACCGAGGAGCTGGTCCGGCGGGGATATTCCCAGGAAGAGATCCGGAAAATTCTGGGCGAGAATTTCATGCGCGTTTTTCAACAGGTTTGCGGAGAGTGAAGGCGCTCTGGAAAAAAGGCGCACCTTGGAGGTAGACTCCTGTTGGGTTCCATCGGTTAACCGACGACCCCCAGAATCCGCTTGCTGAAGTTCCGGCAATTTCCTACAATATACAGCCTGTCAATATACAGCCTTGGCTGACCGGGAAGAATCCAGATGCGGATCGGTCCACTGCCTCGTGGCAAGGGGAGGGAGCATGAGCGGCGAAAAGAAATCCTGTAGGTTTTTTATCCTCTCGCTGGTTGCCACGGATCGACCGGGCATCGTGGACGACGTATCGAAGTTCCTCTTCGAGCGCGGATGTAGCGTCGAAGACAGCCGGATGGCCGTGCTCGGTGGGGAGTTCACGATGGCGCTCCTGGCCTTTGGTCCTTCGAAAAGCGTTCAGCGCGTGCAGAGCGAACTCGGGACGCTGAAAAGTGAGAGCGATTTGATGGCGCTTTTTCGTCCGACTCGAGCGCCGAAGGATTCCACTCCTGCGAACACCTTGCCGTTTCGGATTTGTGTCACCTCCATCGACCATCCCGGCATTTTGTTCAAGATCAGCCATTTGCTTCATGAAAAAGGCATCAATATTCAGAGCGCCGACACGGAAATACACAGTGCGCCCTTTGGTGGCAGTCCCCTGTTTCGACTCGAAATGCTGGTCAACGTATCGGCGACCCAGCCCGTGTCTGAGCTTCGCGCGATGTTGGCGGATCTGGCGGATCGCGAGAATATGGACGTCGAAATCCACGCCGCGACGAGTTGAAACGGTTTAAATTTCTCTAGGTATTCTTCATGCCGAAGTTTCCTTGTCGCCGGGAGTGCACTTCGCTATAATTCCTTACTCAATAAGATAATGAAGAATGATCGCCTACTCGACCCAGCATGGCAGCGATGCCAAAAATAAGGAGTCGTTGGATGCATTACACTATTCTAGGGAAACTTCGAAACAAGACTCTTCTCTTTCTTCTTGCAATAACTTTCTCCTTTCTTGTCAACAGCCCGAGCTCATTTGCTGAAAGCGATGCGGTCCATTTCCAACTGGTCAAGGACGGTTACCGGATCGGCGTCGCGGAGCCCATCGGGACCGTTCTGATGAGGCAAGGGCTTTCCGCTCAAGAAACCTCCTATCCGGATCGAGTCCGGGCGGTGGTTTGGTCGATTGTGCAGGGGCCGACGAAGCTTCAAAAAGCGGAAGGCTACCAAAGCCTGCTTCCCGCGGAGACTCAGCTGGTGGAGACCAAGGTTGAAGACTCGAAAGTGACCATCCGCCTCGCCATGAAGCGCGAGTTCCTGGAATCGGATCTTGATGATTTCCTTGCCGACGAGCTGATTTGGACCTTCGCCCTTCCGATTGAGGAATTGGGGCGTCGGGTTCAGATCCAGGTTCTGGTGCGTCCGGCGGACGATCCCTCGGCGCCCTACAAGCCGTTCTCGGAGTATCTGCCGGCGCCGCCCCCGGTGCCGGTCAAAGAGGCGGAAGAGGCGCTTGAGCAGAAGCCCGAGATTCAGCCGGGCGAACCGCTGAAAGATACGCGGAATTTTCCCCACGGTGGACAGCCGCAGGCCACCGGCGGCCTGAGCGGCAAATCGGTCTTTCTCTCGCCGGGACATGGTTGGTACTATAATAGTTCGCCGCTCGCCCGATGGGCTACCCAGCGGGGCAACAACTACAACATTCTCGAAGATTTCAGCAACGGCGAGGCCTGTCTCAATTGGCTCGTCAAGTATTTGTGGAACGCCGGAGCCGGGGTTTATACCTGCCGCGAACGGGACTTGAATACCAATATGGTCATTGTCGATAACGGCGGCGCGGGGTATAGCGAGACCGGTTCGTGGACAACTGAAAGCCCGTCGAGCGTCTACGGCAGCAATCACCGCATCGCCCAAGTCTCCTCCACCGAAACGGCGACTGCCCGGTTTACGCCGAACGTTCCGGCCGCAGGCTATTATTGCGTATACGTTTGGTATCGAACCGCTTCAGCGGGAAGCGCGTCCACGTCCACCGCGACCAAGATCACGATCAATCACACCGGCGGCTCCACGATCTGGACGCAGAATCAGACTCGCGACGGCTATACCTGGAAATGCGTCGGCACCTATTATTTTAATGCCGGCAGCAGTGCCTCTAACGGTTCCATTATCATCTCGAACCAGGGATCGGAAACGAGCAAATACGTCGTTGCGGACGCCGTGCGCCTCGGCGGTGGGATGGGCGACTTTGTCGACGGCGGCAGCGTCAGCGGCGAGCCGCGCTGGGAGGAGTCCGGGAAATACTTCGCTCCTTTTATGGGCGCGAGCTACTATGACGGCACGGTTTGGGCGATGCCTCGGTATGCTGACTGGGAGAACGAGCAGGCTTGGGAGGATTCGGTGTACGTTTCCTGGCACACCAACGCAGGAGGGGGATCCGGCACGTCCAGTTTCGCCTATTCCAGCGCCGGTTGGGGCGGTGCGTTCGATGGAGTGACGGGCGGGGACGTGCTTCGAAACACGATTCACAGCGAACTGATCAACGATATCCGCGCCGGATGGGATTCCGGTTGGACCGACCGGGGAACGACAACGGCCAATTTTGGAGAGATCAATCCGGTCAACAATGACGAAATGCCCTCTTCCCTGCACGAGATTGCCTTTCACGACCTGGCCAGCGACGCGCAGCAGTTGCGCGAGCCGCGCTTTCGCCAGCTGGCGGCGCGGGCGGTTTATCAAGGCATCGTCAAGTACTTCGCCAACCGGGATGGTGAATCGGTGCTTCTTCTTCCGGAGCCGCCCACACATGTGAGGGCGAAGAATACCGGCGCCGGGGGGATTCAGGTTCAATGGTCGGCGCCTCCTTATAATACCGGGAACGGTCTGTATGGCGACGCCGCGACCGGCTACAAGGTCTATTTCAGCACCAACGGCAAAGGATTCGACGACGGGGCCGCCACCGCGAGCACGGCGTACACGAAAACGACCGGTTTGAGCGAGGGCGAAGTGTATTACATCCGAGTCACGGCGACCAACGCCGGTGGCGAGTCCTTCCCCTCGGATACGCTGGCGGTGCGTTACCGAGCGAGCCAGCTAAACCCGATGCTGATCGTCAACGGATACGATCGCCTGGAACGCTTTTTGATGGTCATCGAAGACGATCCCTACGACACAGATGATTTGCACCGGGAATATCTTGGCCAAATGAACACTTTCGATTATTCCACCGCCCATGCCGAAGCCATGGCGCAGTCGGGAGGCGCTTTCGATGGCTGTTCGAACGAAGTGGTGGACGATGATGCGATTGATATGACTGACTACGTGACCGTAGTGTGGATCGGCGGGCAGGAGGCGGAAGCGGATACGGGCGACGAAGAGGATAACACAAGTCTCAAGGCGGGCATGATGAATCAGATCGAACTGTTGCTCCAGGGCGGTGGAAGACTGCTCATGACCAGTTCCGAGGTGGGCTGGGATCTTGCGCGGTCGAGCGGCCCGACGCAGGACGAGAAGGACTTCTTTCAAAACTATCTGAAGGCCTCTTATGTGGGCGACGATGCCAATACCTACCAAGCCCAGGGCAGCAGTGGGATTTTCTCGGGAGTGACGACTTTCAACTTTGACAACGGCACAAGTGGCGCTTACAACGTCCGCTATCCGGAGCAACTGGGCTCGACCGGCGGAAGCCAGGTCTGCATGACCTACGTTGGCGGCAGCGGCGGCAACGCGGCAGTTCAGTATGCCGGCACGTTTGGCAGCTCCTCCGAACCGGCGAAACTCGTTTATCTGGGGGTTCCGTTTGAGTCGATCACTTCATCAAGCGTGCGAAACGACGTGATGGATCGCGTGTTAAATTATTTTGCAACGAATACACCAACACCAACGAATACGCCAACGCCCACAAATACACCCACGCCGAGTTCCACGCCGACGCCGCCGGAGCCCTGCAGCCTGATGCAGATGTATTAGAGCGATTCTCGAAGTTATTGTCCGAATGAAAAGCAAAGAGTGGCGACACGGCGCATTCCTTTCTCCCCCTTACGAAGGGGGAGACAAAGAGGGGGTTGCTTTTGGAGGCGCGAGCGGTGTCACTGGAGTAAAATTTACCCCTCCCGGCCTCCCCCGCCAAGGCGCGTCTGCGACCTTATAAAGGGAAGGAGACGGAAACGGACAAAGTTTTCGAGAGATACTCGATAGTCTCTCTTAATCGTTTCTTGAAGGAAGGCAACATAAACAGCCGCCCGGGGGGGGCGGCTTTTCGAAACGCGATTCGAGTGACTGCTGAAAAACCTATTCGATGTTGAATTCCGGTGGCACCTCGGCGTCTTCAGTGAATTGGACATCGCTGAGCGCCAGGCGCTGTTCGTCCGAGAGACCGGGCCGAGTCGTTCCCGTTTGTTCCGTGGAAGGGGCCGCACCGATGTCACTGCCTACCGGATAGAGAAATCCGGAGAAGGTTTCCATTTGAGGCGTCGCCGGAAGAACGTGAAGGGGCAAAGGGTTCTTCTGCCGCTCGGCGGTTGTCCGTGACGCCGTGGCGGGAACGCGTGGCGCCAGCGCTGTTCCCAATTTCGCCCCAAACAGCAGGCCGACGCATGCGACCAGGATCCAGCCGAGATACCGCGATCGAGGGATTTTGCCTCCGCCGTCGTCGCGCTTTTTATGGGTTTGTCTTGTTTTGTTTCGATCCATGTTTCGCTCCTGCTTATTCCTTTATTTTTTCTGTCCAAGACCGGTTCAGAACTGACCCGATCAATCAATAGTCGTATACGAGGAGGCCTTCGATATCCGGAGGTACCAATCCGCTCGTTTGCCAAGTGGTTTCGCCCGGCGATTCGATCCACGCGGTCAGGACGTAACTGCCGCCGGGGAAGTCCGGGAACTCCGGGGGCATGTAATACAACAAACGCCGGTCGTAGTTGTAATGCCGTTCTCCGGCCAGGTAAGGTCCGGCCGACCCCCCATACTTGGTCACGATGGAACCCT
>Ga0272444_10001105_pt1 | contig 26574 bp, 20 predicted proteins | sample SSMForm13_FD_201033 | JGI IMG/M metagenome (GOLD analysis project Ga0272444, IMG submission 201033) | Marine sediment archaeal communities from Little Sippewissett salt marsh, Falmouth, MA, United States - SSM-Form-13 | ecosystem: Environmental > Aquatic > Marine > Wetlands > Sediment ...
CCGGACAGCCCCCCCCTAAAGCCGGAATCGCGTCGGCTCCGTCATTCCAATACAGCGGCGCGAGATACACGCCGCCTTCACCCCAGCCACAATGGCTGACGTACCATCGGCCGTCCTTGTCGCGGATGACTTCGGCCGCATGTGCGGGAATGTGGCCGACTTTGCTTTCCAGGCTCCAATGAAAAGGATCGAGACTTTGGAACACGTCCGTTCCCGCGTAACCGCCTCGCGGCCCAATGAACAAGTAGTAGTATCGGCCGCGACGAACCACAAAGGGCGATTCCGTCGGGCCGCCGCCTGTACCCACCGAAGGATCGGTAAACACAATCCGCCGCTCGCTCCAGTGAATCAGGTCAGTACTGGTCTGACGGGCGACCACGTGATTGCCGCGCGCGGGATCGCTCGTGGCCGTATAATACATGATCCATTCATCGCCCACCTTCATGATGAAGGGATCGCGGGCGTGAAATCCATCAGCCACGACCGGATTTTCGGCATGGCGCTCCCAACGCCATAGATCGGCGGACGTGGCCAAGTGAATCTTGTACTTCGTCGGGTCTTTGTCTCCGGCGCAGTAGAACATGAAATAGGTCCCATCGTTATAAACGACGTGTGGAGCCCAAAGGTGCACCTCCCCCCAGGGATCTTCTATGACGCTGAGGGCGAAGGGTTGTTTCCGCCAGGGAAACTGCGTCAAATTCATCGAAGTAGCGTGGGCCAGATTGTCCTCCTCCCACGCCTTGGCAGGCTCTTCGTGGGTGATTCCAAAGAGATGCCACGTCCCTTCCGGGTCCGGGATGAAGCAATGGTCGTTAATGTACCAGGGCTTGGACTCCCCGATGCCGGGGTTGTAAATCCGGCGGAATGGGCCTGCGACGAGCAAGGGGACCTTGTCTTCTTCCCCTCTCGAATCACAGGCCCGAAAGTCATCGACGTTGAGATGCCCCCAGGTACCTTTCGAATTGTCAACGATTTTGAGGTAGCACAGCTGGCCCAGGCAGTCGCTCGCGTCCCAATAACGCCGGGTCATGATTTCCGAGTCAGTGCCCGTGGCCTTGACGATCACGTAGTCGTCTTCAACCCGCACCAAGGCGGCGTAGAGGTTATTGGGATCGTTGCCGCCACCGATCAGGAGCGAGATGAAATTCTTCTGAATCACAAACGGCTTGGAGCGAAGCACTCCTACGAGACCATCATCATAAGCCGATCTCTCGCTTCCGCCGGTTTCCGTCGTGCCGATGAAGTAGTGCCCTTGTTGGCCGAAATGGATTCCCTGCCGCACCGCCGCCGCGGGCTGCTTCTTGAGATTTCCCGACATCACTCGCCAGTTGCGCAGATCCCCGGACTCGAAATCCTCGATCACGTCCCCTTTTTCAACCATCCGGCCCGCCGGCCGGCGAGGAAAAAGGCCGCATCCGGTCAAGACCGCCAAAACCAGAATCCAACAGCAAATCAGTCGTCCCTGCCTCACACTCCATCTCCCAAGAATCGGTTGAATTGTACTCTTTACACTTCTCTATTTGGATTGTTATTTGCCTTTCGGGCGCTTCGCTCCGCGAAAAACAAATCGCACCGCATCCGCATAGGCGCGATACTCGTTCTGCTCGTTGGCGGGCGCATCACCCGCTCCCGCCTTCAGCGTGACGCTTCCCCGCTCCGCATCGAGTCCCTTCTCGAACTGGAAAACTCCCAGGCGGTGCCAGACGCGATTGTTTCGATCCGCCGTTTCCGGGCGGCCGCGTTGCCCCAGGGGCCGCAGGGTTTTGCCTTCCGCATGTTTTACCTCATAACGTGTGTCACTTGCGTTGGCCCCGTAAGAAAAAATCACAAGGATTTCATAATAACCGGGCTTGGGGATATCGGGTGTAAAGCGCGCCCAGGTGGATTCGGTGCTGCCTCGGGTAAATCGAGCGCCTTTGCCTACCAGATGAAGGTCGTCCACCTTGGCCACGCTGTCCATAAAATCCTCGGTTTCTTCGTAGAAAGGCGAAGGCGTCAGATGACCCTCGGTATCCCGGGCTTCGATCAGCAGTTCGTCTCCCGGAGCAAATCCGCGTGCGCCGGCCACCCGGCGCGCAAGATCCAGGCTCGCACGCTGGAGAATGTCCCGTACGAGGAGCAAGGACTTGGGCGCCTGGCCTTCTCTGGCTTCCAGTTCGTCTTTCTCCAACTTTTCTTTCGGAGTCCCTAAAGAGGATTGAATCAGTCCCTCGGTCTCCTCCAAACAGAGATTCAACCGATCCTTGCTTTCTGAGCCCGGAGTCAAGACTCCTTCGAGGTAAATTCGAAGTCCCTTAAGAAGAAAGGCGTTTTCTTCCCTTTCCGCCATCTGAGCGAGCTCGTCCACGATTGTGAGACCCTGCCGGGGATCCCCGGAAGCCATCTGCCAGATTCGCTTTTGAAGATATTGAATGCATTCATCCCCTTTAAGAACCAGCTCCCCGCTTTTGACTTGTGCCGGATTCGTATCATAGAACAGCGTCAGACTGCGATAATTCGCCGAGATGTCGTTCTGAGGGCCATGCTCGATCTTGGCCTCGATGGACTTGGCATAGGGAACGGGATCGGCCACGTGCCATCGATAGGCGACCGCTCGCATGAAGTCTTCAGTCTTGCCGTAGACCGGAAAGCCGTGTGCCGGTAAAGCTCCCGGTTGATTCAAGCGCCCGTTCACGGCGTACCAACCGCAATTGAAGTAATCCTCGGTTCCCGTGCCGTGAATCGCCATTTGGCCGTCCACGGTAAACACCTCATCCCCCTCCAGCCAGGTGGGCGCTCCCGATTTCCCTTCCGTTGCCAGAAGAACCCCCAGGTAGTGCCCCGCGCCGGAAGTGTTCAGCAACGGATAATATCTTCCATCTTCTGTTGGCAGCTGCTCGTGGTAGTTTGCGTGAAAGTATCCGAAATCGCCGGCAGCCAATTGCGCCGGTTGGGTGATGATCGTCATTACTCCTTTAAAGGGATCTTGAGCCGTCATCTCAACACTCGCCGATTGAAGATACGGCATGGAAACGAAATTGTAGAATTGACCCTCTGAAGCGCCAAGGAGCAAGGAACGATACGGTTGCGGCGAGAAGGCCTGACCGAAAAAATACTCCAGCGGTACCTGCACGGCCGGGGCCGCGGCTTGATCCCAAGTAAAGGCGATTTGCCCCCCGAGCGCCTTATCTCGATCAGGCGGTTCAACTTCCAGAAACACCGCGCGGATCATGTGCCCGCCGCCGGGCAGTGGAATCGACAGTTTCTCCCCTGTGCTCAACGCAATCTCGGAGGAATGGCTTTGAGTTCCCGCGACTTTGAAAGCTGAAAAGTCCCCCAGTGACGACCAAACCTTCACGGCCTCGGCCAGCATCTTTTTTCGCTCGGGTGACATTTCCATCGAAAACGTTTCGACTCCCGTCGCCTTGGGCAGTTCACTGTAGGTCAATTGGTAGAATCGCACCGCCGTGCCTTCGACAACGACCTTGCAGCCCTTCTGATAGGGAATCGGAACGTAACAGTAGAAGCCGCCGATACCGCTTCCCACCAACGGCTTGGGAAACGGTTCAAGTTGTCCCGAGAAGAGATCCTTCAGGGGAACGTCTACGGCCGGTATCGGAGAGCCATCAAGATAGATGCGAAGATGCTCTGCCTTTCGGTCCAGCAATCCATGCTGGTTAATGACCGAATGGGTAAACCAAATGCGCTGAATGCACCCGGCGCCTTCCATTTCGGCAATAACGCTGTCGCCGTTCTCGACGCGGAGTTTCGAGTAGGTACCCTGGAATCCATCATTGTTGCCGCCGGTACGGTCATAACTGCTAAACATCTTGCAGGTTACCCCAGGGCGCAAGAGCGGAAGATTCTCCAACCGATAAAGATCCTCCGGCGAGCCCTGTGGCTGGTATCCCAGGGCGAATGACGGGATCAACAGGCTGACACAGGCTAATAACACTATGCACATCGAGTAATTACGCATGGGAACGATCTCCTTTGGATGGCCGACTACTGATGATCCTATAATACCCGAGTATCCCGGCGCTTACAAGCATTCGCTTCAGCGCTCTTGCAAGCCCGAGGCATTGGGGAGGAAGACGAGGGGCTCCCCGTGCACCGCCACAACCCGCTCGGTTTCTCGTTCTTGACAAACCGGCCGCCCCCTGCTACTTTCCTGCAACTTCCCTGAAGGCAGAAGATTCGGTGTCTCGACTTCAGGTCATTTCTCATGCGAATTGAATAAATCGTGCAATGAAAGTTCCTTACTCCTGGCTAAAGGAATTGGTGCCGTGCGATCTGCCGGTCGAAGAGCTGGCCGAGCGACTCACCATGCAAGGGGCGAGCGTCGAGGGCATCGAGTACCTCGGCCGCGGCCTTGAAGACGTCCGCGTCGGCCATATCCTGAGCTGCGAAAAACACCCGCACGCGGATCGGCTGACGTTCTGCCGCGTTACCGATGGCGAAAAGGAATACGAGATCGTTTGCGGGGCGACCAACCATAAGACGGGCGACAAAGTGGCGTTGGCGTTGCCGGGAACCCGTTTGCCCGGTCTCGAAGGGAAACCTCTGAAGAAGGCCAAAATCCGAGGCGTCGAATCGTTCGGAATGATGTGCTCCGAGAGCGAGCTGGGACTCAGCGAGGAGCACTCGGGAATCATGATTCTTCCCGAAGACGCAACTGTCGGCCGTCCTTTCATCGAGGCCGCCGGACTGGACGATTACCTGATTGACTTTGAAATCACAGCCAATCGCGGCGACTGCCTCAGCGTCCTGGGCATCGCGCGGGAGATGGCCGCTGTGCTGGGCGAAAAGGTTCGCGTCCCGGAATGGCGCATCCATCCGGGCGAACAAAGGGACCCTGAATTCTCGATCGAGACCTGGGACGAGGATCTCTGCCCCCGCTACTGCGCCCGTATCATCGAAGGCATTCAACTCGGTCCGTCGCCGACCTGGATGAAACGGCGACTTGAGGCCTGTGGCATCCGAAGCATTAACAACGTGGTGGATATTTCGAACTACGTGTTGCTTGAGTTCGGGCATCCGCTGCACACTTTCGACTTGGACAAATTGCAGGGCCGAAAAATCATCGTACGCCGAGCCAAACCCGGCGAATTGATGCTCACAATCGATGAAGCCAAACGAACTTTGGATGAGAACATTTTGGTGATTGCCGACGCCGAGCGCCCGGTGGCCTTGGCTGGAGTGATGGGCGGGGCGGAATCCGAAATCACCGAGAATACGGTTAATCTCCTCATCGAAAGCGCTTTTTTTGATCCTGTATCAATTCGTAAGACTTCTAAGAAACTAGGTTTAACGACCGAGGCCTCATATCGTTTCGAAAGAGGAACAGACTGGAAGGGGCTTGTTTGGGCCTGTGATCGATGCACTCGATTGATCCAGGAGCTGGCGGGAGGCACAGTCATTGGCGAAATGATTGACGTTCAGGCCAAACAGGACGCTTACCGGTTAGAGGAGCGCTCGGTCCGGCTCCGGGTCTCCCGCGTCAATCTCCTGTTGGGCCTTACGCTGAATCAAAGTGAAACCGCCTCGATTCTCAAGCGGCTTGCCTTTCGATGCAAGGAAAAAGAAACCGATGTTCTTCTGGTCGATATTCCAACCTACCGCAACGACGTCACGCGTGAAATCGACCTGATCGAGGAAATCGCCCGCGTCTACGGCTACAATCGTATCGAGACGGTACTGCCGAAAACCGAAGGGCGCTCGGCTCAGAAGGCTTGGCGCGACAGTTTTGCCGAGCGGGTTCGCGCCAAAATGATCTCGCTCGGTTTCCTCGACAGCTGCAATTCGGCTTTCATCGGCCCGCAACATTTAGATCGCATGCGGATTCCCGAGGACGACGGACTGCGCCAGGCCGTGGAAATCCTGAATCCCCTTTCCAAAGACGAAAGCCTGATGCGCACCTCGCTGCTGCCCTCGCTGCTCGAAGCGCTGGGACGTAACGCGCGTCGGCTGAATCCCCGGGCGGCGCTGTTTGAAATCGCCCGGATCTACATCCCCCGACTGTCCGATCCACTTCGGTGCGAAAAGCGCGTGTTGTCCGGCGGCGCTTACGGCCCGCAAGGTGAGGGATGGCTGGACTGCAAAGAGATCTATGACTTCTTTGACATTAAGGGCGCCGTGGAGGAGGTCCTTACCCTGGCGCGCGTAGGGGATTATCGGTTTGAACCGGTCGAGGTTCCCTTCCTCCAGCCGGGCCGCTCGGCTCAGATCCTGATCGGTGACCGTCGGATTGGAATTCTCGGCGAGATTCACCCGCAGGTTGCTGAAGCGTTTTCGCTCCGCCAGCGGACGGCCGTTTTTGAACTCGATCTGCACGAGCTCAAGCGCGAATCGGCCGCGACCGAACGCCGTTTCGAGCAATTGTCGATCTATCCGCCGGTCGGCCGGGATCTGTCGCTGGTCGCCGAGGGTACGGTTCCCGTGGCCGACGTGCAGCAGGTCATCGAGCAAGCCGCCGGCAAACTGCTCCAGACCTGTTTTCTCTCCGATGTTTTCACCGGAGGCCGCATTCCGGCCGGAAAGCGAAGCTTGACGTTCCGCCTCATTTTTCGCTCCCCCGAGCGAACTCTCAAGGAAGAGGAAGTCAACAAGCTGCAGGAACGCATTCTGCGTACAGTTGAAAAGCGTTTGGGAGCATCGTTAATGCCTTCTTGAAAGGCGAATTTGCGGGAGGTTTGAAAGAAGTGCAGGAACTGATCAGCAAGATCGACGAACTTGAAAGCAAATTAGGGAATCTACTTGAGCGTTACGAGGCGAATGCCCGAGGCGACGAATCGGCTTCCGAGCAAACTAAAGCGCTCAAGCAGTCGCTGAAACAAGTACAAGTGGAAAATGCGCACCTGAAAGAAACCCTCGAGCAGGTTCGAGGCCGAATCGGTCGGTTGCTGGAAAAGATCGAGAGTCGGTCGGCCGATGCGGAACCGACCTCGAGTTTGTTTTAGCTGTCGGTCGACGGTTTCATCCTCCGGCCGATGCCGCAGGGGGGAATTTTTCGATAGGAGCACTGCTATGGGACAGAAGATTGAAACCGTCACGGTGGAGATTGGGGACCGCTCATACACGCTGAAAGCCGGGGATGATCCGGAATACGTCAGCAAAGTCGCCCAGTTCGTGGATCGGAAATTGAAAGAACTGGCGAAAATGGCCCCGAGCCTCCAACCCACCCACCTTGCTGTGCTGACGGCGATCAACATTGCCGACGAACTGTTCCAATCTCGATCGGTTTCGCCGGACGTCGTCTCCGAAGCCCAATCCCGGATCGAGGCCCTGATTGAGAAGATTCCCTCTTAATCCTTCCGGGGCGCGAGCCGGCTTGACAGCCGATGGAGGCGGTGGTAAGGATGCAACTCGCCGGGCCTCAGGAGAAACTCGAAACAGGCAGAGAGGCCGGGAAGTCCGATTTCAAGGTCATCGCTACCGCAAGCACCCGGCAAGGGGACGACAGCGACAGCGAAATGCGATCCGGCGATGGAGAGCCAACCGGAGTTCGAGAAGCATCAACACTGAAACGGGCGTGCCCTGCTGCGGTACGCCGCTTTGTTTTTTAAGGTCGTAGTGGAAGGAACGAGGAATGACTGAAAAACTTCTGCCCAAAACGTTTTCTTCTCTGAAGGCACATGAGGAGACCATTCGCTCCCTCCTGCATCTCCTGGACGAGCAGGCCAAAAAAGAAGAAAAACTGCGTGCAAATCTAACCGCTGAAGTGGAAACCGGGGGGTCCAAAGAGGCCCACGCGCAACTTCAACAGCTCAATTGGCTCGACCGCGTGATCGATTCCCGCAAGAAGAGCCAGAAGCTGACCCATCGCTGTCTGGAAGAGATGGAAACGATTTGCTCGGAACTGAAACAATTCGAGTTTCGCGAACGCATCACGATGGTCGAGGTCAAGGCCGAGACTCTCCGCCAACGGCGCGAAGCAATCAACCAGGAACTGATTCCCGATGCCGAGGAGCGCATGCAGCGCTATCAGGACGAACTGAAGAAAATCGACTCCGGCCTGCTCAAACTCAACGAACAAATCTCGAAGCTCAGGCGGCGCACGGAAGATGCCGACGAATCCCGATAGAGCCGCGTTTCGCATCCTGGACGCCAATCTCGACCGTGCCGCGGAGGGATTGCGCGTTGCCATGGATCTCGTGCGCTTTGCGCTGGACGACGAGTCCGGCAGCGAGCGCCTTCGTGTATTGCGCCATGAAGTCCTCTCCCTGGCTGACCGTTTGCCCCGCCTGGCCGGGCAGCGCCTTCAAAGCCGGGACAGCCGGAGCGACGTTGGACAGGATCTCGGGCAAGGCGCTCCGGGACGCCCCTTGCCCGAGGTTTTCAGTGCCAACGTTCATCGCGGCCAGGAAGCCGTTCGGGTGCTGGAGGAGATCACGCGCGGATTCTCGCCCGCCGTGGCCGACGGGTACAGTCGTGTCCGCTACGCACTTTACACCCTCGAGAAGGAATTTCAGCCTCGGCTGGATCGGTGGGGCAGTCGACATAAGCTGGACTTCGAACTCTACGTGGTCACTTGCCCCGAGCTGTCCCGAGGCCGCTCCCTGGAGGAAGTCACGCGGGCCGCGCTTGCCGGCGGCGCGGGCTGCATCCAACTGCGAGCCAAGCATCTCGATAAACGTTCTCTCCTTGAAGCGGCGGAAAAACTTCGGAAGATCACCGCGGAAGCCGGCGCGACCTTTATCGTCAACGATCACCTGGACGTCGCCCTGGCCGCGGGAGCCGATGGCGTGCACCTCGGCCAAAACGATCTTCCCCTGGCCAAGGCCCGAGAGATCGCCGGCCCCGCCCTGTTGCTCGGCGCATCGACGCACAGTCTGCAGCAGGCTATCGAAGCAGAGCAGCAAGGAGCGGACTATATTAACGTCGGACCGATTTTTCCAACGTCAACAAAGGTCGACACCTCACCGGCGGTCGGCCCCGAGCTCATCGCCGAAGTCAAATCCAAGGTTCACACGCCGCTGACCTGCATGGGCGGAATCGGCCATTCCAATGTTCGCCAAGTCGTTCTGCAGGGCGCCGAACGCGTCGCCGTGGTCTCGGCGGTGGTGGCTGCGGAGGATATCACCGCCGCCGCGCGAAGCCTTTTCGACGAAATCAAAAAGGCAAAGGAAGAAGTCCAGCGTCTTCAATCCGAGACGTCAACTGAATCCCACCCGGATTAACCTCGATCCTCCTACAAGACAATTGCGATGGGTGCCCCACCGCCTTGTCCGCCTGTGGAGGATTGCGCTGGGTTGAGTATTTCCCACTCCAACGAGTGGGCCACCCGGGATTCTATTCTTTCATTCTGTCCATTCGTCAATTCTGGGAATTCTGCTTCCGACAGTCTTTAATCCTTATCCAATTCTCTAAGGAGTGCATCCGATCATGAACCTATGGCTCGGCACCGCTAAGCCTTTCCTTGACGTCTTCCTATCTGAGGTTCTAAACTGTCTTTATGAATATCGTGCTGAATTCCGCCCTTTTTCAGGAGGGATACGATCTCTCCCCGGAAATTCTCGGGAAGTGCCTGACTTCTTTCCAGGATGCCTCACGAGCGGCGGCTGACCTGACCCGCCTGGCGGAAGATAACAACCTTCAGCAATCCGGCCGGGAGTTTCTGCGAACACTCATCGAGCGACTTCCCGCGTCGCCTGATCCCGATGAAGTTCTCAATAACGTCAATCGCATGCTCTCCAGCCAGGCAGACCGCACCCGTTTCCTTGAAGCTTTCGAGAACCACCCCCAAGCCTCCGATCGCCTCTCGGCCGTGGCCGGGCAGGGCCCCTTCCTGACCGAGATCGCGATCCGTCAGCCTGAGGCCCTTCTGGCCATCCTGGAGTCCGAGACGCTCGATCGATTCAAGCGCTGGCCCCAGTCTAAAAGCGAAATCGACGCCTTGTTCGAACCGTGTCCCGATCTGGACCGGGAAAGCGTGGCTCAGCAACTGCGCCGCTACCGCTCGCGGGAAATGCTTCGCATCGCCATTCGAGACGTCCTGGAGCTGGGAGGAATTGAGGAATGCTCCCTGGAATTGTCCCACCTTGCGGACAACGTCATTGCGAGACTCTGCCAACAGCTGCAGACCGAGTACCGCGACCGCTTCGGGCGTCCTCTGACTGAAGAGCAACGGGAGGCTCAATTTATCGTGATTGCGCTCGGCAAGTTGGGGGGGCGAGAGCTCAACTTCAGCTCCGACGTCGATCTCATCTTTGTCTACGAAGGAGAAGGCCGTCCTGAGAAACAACCGGAATGGGACAACTTCGAGTACTTCTCAAAGCTGGCCGCCGATCTGGTCAACCTTCTTTCCATCTCGACCGACGAAGGTCATCTCTATCGGGTTGACACCCGGCTGCGACCGGAGGGAAGCCGAGGTGCGCTGGTTCGCTCCCTGCCCTCGCTGGAGCTTTACTACGAATCGTGGGGTGAAAGCTGGGAAAGGCAGGCGATGCTGAAGGCGCGCCCCGTGGCCGGTGATGAACCGCTCGGACGGCGCTTCCTGCGAACCATTCAGCCCTTTACCTTCCGCAAGTACGTCGATCCGGTCAGCACGCACGAAACGCTCCGCGCGATGAGCGAGATGCGCTCCAAGACCGCTCAGGCACACCATTCCACGGTTCGTGGCGAAGGCGCGAACGTCAAGACCGGCCCGGGCGGCATCCGCGACGTCGAGTTCGTCGTCCAGGCCGTGCAGATGCTCTATGGCGGACAGTACCCGGAAATTCGCTGTGCGGGCACGTTCGATTCCCTCAGCCGGATGCGCGAAAGCGGCCTGCTGCGAGCCGGGGATTTTGCCTCGCTCTATAACGGTTATTGTTTCCTGCGGCGCGTTGAACACCGCCTTCAAATGGAACAGGGGCTCCAGGTCTATACCCTTCCCGCTAACAAAAAGGCGCTGTCGGTTTTCGCAAAACGCCTCGGCTATGAAAACGCAAAGCCGTTCTTCAAAGATTTCCGAGAGAGCACCTCAAAGATTCACGAAATCTTTAACGGGATTTTTGCCCCCTTCGCGACGACCGACTTGCTGGAAGCGTTGATGAACGAACAGGAGGGGCAGCAGCTTCTGCGATCCCATCACTTATCCGATCCCAAGAAAGCGCGCGCTGTCTTGCAGGCTCTGGCAAAAGACCCCGAAACGCCTCACCTGAATCCCAAAGTCCGGCGATTGTTTCGAAGAATCCTTCCCCGCTTGATGGAAAAGGTGAAAGAGTCGCCTGTGTCGGAACTGGCGCTGTCATCCTTCGAACGCATTGTCTCGGCCATGGGCGCGCGTAGCGCGCTTTACACGACGCTGGCCGGTAATCCGCAGCTGGTGGAGCTACTTGTTTCACTCGGCAGTCAAAGCCGCACCCTGACGGATACCCTCGTGCGGTTTCCCGACCAGTTGGATTGGCTCGTCGATCCCGCCTTCCTATCCGAATCCTTGAACTTGGAGACCTTGCAGACGAATCACGCCTCCTTGAGGGACGCCTTGCGGGACGCCGATCCGATTGACGTCCTGCGCCGGCTCAAGCGAACCCAAGTCTTGAAGATCGGGTTGCGATATCTGTTGCGTCTTTCGGACGTCACCCAAACAACGCGGGACTTGTCTTCCCTGGCGGAATACATTCTCGAGTGCTTGTTGCGGGATTGCTCGGGGAAACACGAATCCAAGTTCGGCCGGCCCCGGTTGCCCTCAAGCGAGCCCTGTCGTATGGCAATCGTCGGCATGGGCAAACTGGGCGGCGGCGAGCTGGGCTTCGGCAGCGACCTCGACCTCCTTTTCGTCTATGAGGACAGTCGAGGAGACGTCGTCCCCGCCGGGCCGGAGAGCCGGAGAATGGACGTCAAGGAGTACTTTGTCCGCCTGGCGGCGGCCGTGCTGAAGCGGCTCGCCACGAACACGCAGGAAGGATGGCTCTTCAAAGCCGATGTTCGTCTGCGTCCCTATGGAAAAGGAGGCGACCTGGCCGGCTCGCTTCAACAGTATCATGATTACTATCAACGCGAGGCGGCGCTGTGGGAACGCCAAGCGTTGACTCGCGCGCGGTTCATCGCGGGCGATCCCGAGGTCGGGCGGCGGTTTCTCCTGCGGGCAAGCGAATTTGTGTATTCCCTGGGACTCTCCGCTTCGGACAAAGCCCAAATCGCTCACTTGCGGCGGCGAATCGAACGCGAACGCAAGGGGCAGGAAATTAAAAGCGGCGAGGGGGGACTTGTCGACGTCGAGTTCCTCGTCCAGACTCTTCAGCTGGTACACGGCAGGGAGCATCCTTCCGTGCAGCGACCGCACACCCTGGAAGCGCTAAACGCGCTGAAAAACGAGCGCTTGATCGATCCCGCCGAGGCCAAGCGCCTTTCCGCAAATTACCTGTTTCTGCGGGATATCTCCAATCGCCTTCACATCATGGACGGCATCTCGATCAGCCGACTTCCGAAAGACAGTGAAGCGCTCGACCAGCTCGTTCGACGCATGTATCACTTGAGCGATGAACCCACACCGACGAGCGAACAATTTCTCGACCGCTACGACCAATGCCGCAAGGAAATCCGTGCGATCTTCGACCGGCATTTCCAGAGTGAGGATTGATTGGTAGAGCGGGAATTGCTTCTGAAAAACGTGAACCATGTACGCGGTTGTTCAAGGCGGTCGTTGTTTAAGGCGAGAAGCAATACTGCTGGAGAAAAAATTACCCCACCCCGCCTCCCCTTCGAAAGGGGAGGAGAGGATTTTGCTCCACATTTGCAAACAAATCACCAAGCCTTGCGAGTCAGTTTCTCTCCCCCTTACGAAGGGGGAGCAAGAGGGGGTTGCTTTTAAGAGCGCGAATGATACCGGATTTGAAAATGAAAATCCAACAGGTGGGTTGGCGCCCACCCTTCCGATTTTGAGGCGTCGTGTTTGCAGAATGAAAAAAAGAGAACGAGGCGGAAGCCTCTACTCCACCTCATTTTTACTCTGCCGGATTTCTTCATACCGCCGGGCCACCTTTTCTCCGCGCATGCGGAACGCGACCCAATCCAGAATGCGGGGGATCAGAGGATTCAACCGAACGGCCGCCCAACCCAACAGCGTCAGATGCACGTCGCGCTTGCCCTTCCGGGAAGCCCGAATCAAGGCCTTCGAGACCGCCTCCGGCGTCATTGCCGGGACACTGTGGACGTCCTCCCGAAATGGACCTCCCTTGACATAAGGGTGCTCGAAGAAGGGGGTTTCTGTGACTGAGGGGCAAATGGAAATCACTTTGATCCCGGTTCGATACAGTTCCACCCGGAGAGACTCGGAGAATGCCTCAAGGGCGAACTTGCTGGCGTTGTACATACTACTTGAAGGAAAGGCCCGTTTTCCCGCGATCGATGAAACGTTGATAATTTGCCCGCTGTTTCGCTGAACCATATGCGGCAGGATGCGCTTCGTGGCTTCGACAACGGACCAGAAGTTGATCTCAAACATCTCCCGTGCCTTTTCGAGGTCCAAATCCGGCACGATTTCGACGTACCCGATTCCGGCGTTGTTGACCAGGATGTCGATCCGGCCCGCCGTTTCCAATGCGCGGTCGATCAACTTCGCCGCTTGTCCGCGCTGGGAAAGATCCGCTGGAAGAACAATCGCTTTTCGGCCGAGCGACTCGATCTCGCGCGCCAGCGATTCGAGCTTGTCTACCGAACGCGCTGCCAGTACCAGGTCCGCGCCCTGGCGGGCATAATCGAGAGCCACGCACCGGCCGATCCCGGTCGACGCTCCTGTGACCAGGACGGTTTGATTTATAAAGTAATCTTTTTTCGCCATTCCGTTTTTCGATCCTCCGCCTTGGCTGAAAGCAAGATCAATCAACCCATACTACGACTGCAAATCGATCTCTTTGTTCTCGATATATCTTTGATGCCACAGTTCCAGATTGATCAGGCCCCACAGCTTGTGCCGATGATTGCGATCGCCGGAAAGATGTTCCGCCCAGAACGCGTCAACCGCTCCCCGATCGAGCCAGCCCATCGCGACAAACCGGGAACTCGCAAGCAGTCTCGACACCAGCGGCTTCAGTTCGCCTCGAAACCACTCGCCGACCGGCACGGCGAAACCCTGCTTGGGCCGGTCGATCAATTCGGGCGGAACGAAATCCCGGGCAATCGATTTAAGAAGATATTTCAGCGTGCGACCGTGAACCTTGTACTTTGCAGGCAACCGCGCGGCGTACTCCACGAGCCGATGATCGAGCAGAGGAGAGCGCCCTTCCAGGCCGTGTGCCATGGTCATCCGGTCGATCTTGACCAGCAGGTCGTCCGGCAGGTAGGCATTTAAGTCCGTGTAAAGAAGACGCCCAAGCGTTTCATCGCCCCCCCGCCCGGCCTTCAGAAGATCGACGAGCGCTTGGCGCGAGTCATGCGAGCCCAGCAGCGAGGTCAGTCCCCGTCCGCGGAGTGCCGCCTTGTCCTCGGGTGAATGAATCTCGATGAAGCTGCAATAGGCCCGCTCCAGGGTAAGAAGCGAGGCCTCGTTCATACGGCGAAGCCGCCTGAAAAACCGTCCCCTGCCCTGCCGATCCGGAATCAACCCCGGCACGACGCCGACCCGGAACCAGCGCGGCAGCTTCTGATAACGCTCCAGCAGCAGCGCACCCAGGTGTCGGGGATAGCCCGCAAAGGATTCGTCCCCGCCGTCACCGTTCAGCGCGACCTTTACGTGCTTTCGAGTCATCTCGGCGAGAACGTACGTCGGAATGGCCGAGGAATCGCCGAACGGTTCATCGAACTGCTCGATCAATCGCGGCAGCAGCTGAATCGCCTCGGGCCGCACGGTGAATTCGTGGTGTTCGGTTCCATACCGCTCGGCCACCGCTCGCGCGTAGGGGAGTTCGCTCCACGCCTCCTGCTCAAAACCGATTGAATAAGTCTTCATCCGCCCTGCGCCGGCCCGGCTCATCAAGGCGACGATCAGGCTGCTGTCCACGCCCCCGCTGAGAAACGCTCCCAGCGGCACGTCGCTGATCATGCGCAGCTCGGTCGCCTCCGTGAGCCGCTGGAGCACGCCGGCCTTGGCCTCTTCAAACGAAATCTTCGGGTCCGGCCGGAACTCAACGTCCCAATAACGCTCCACCTTCAGCCCCCCCCGGTCAAAGACCAGAAAGTGCGCCGGAGGGAGTTTTTGAATCCCGGCAAACATCGTTCGCGGTGGAGGCACGCAGTTATAGGTCAGGAAATCATCGAAGGCGACCGGATCGATCTCGCGCTTGATTTCAGGATGCTCCAGGATCGCCTTGATCTCCGAGGCAAAGATCAGCAGCCCTCCCCTTTCATAATAAAACAGCGGTTTCTGCCCCAACCGATCCCGGGCGAGAAAAAGCCGCTCCTCGCGCTCGTCCCAAATAGCGAAAGCGAACATCCCCCGCAGATGCTCGAGCATCTCCCACCCGAAGCGCTTGAAAAGGTGCGGCAGCACCTCGGTGTCGCTTTGGGTCAAAAACCGGACGCCCTCGCCTTCGAGGTTCCGGCGCAGGCTTTGAAAGTTATAAATCTCCCCATTGAAGACGGTCCAGAGGGTGCGCGTTTCGTCCGGCATCGGCTGATCGCCGGTCTGGAGATCGATGATGGACAGCCGCCGGTGCCCCAGCCCCGCGGGGCCTTTCACGTATATCCCCTCCCGGTCCGGCCCCCGGTGGGCAAGCGTGGTGCACATCCGGCGTAATCGATCCCGGTCGATCTCGCTTCCCGAACGAAAATCAACGATTCCACAGATGCCGCACATGGCTCTCTCCGCCCGTCTCGAATGCCCGGTTCCATCGAGAATCGTCCATAAATAGCATGGCGCCAGGGCGAAAGAAACGAAAATCTTGCCCCTCACCTCCCTTGCCCTTTCAAAGGATGAATCGGCGACCTCTCGATTTTCTTGTTTTACATTTTCCCCTCAACGTTTTACATTTACGGCACTGGAATGAATCTCCATCGACGAGCCGGGACGGCTGACACAGGTCAAAAGCGCTTGAGACTCCTGTTTGTTAATTACGAATATCCGCCGCTGGGGGGCGGGGGCGGCGTCGTTATGGCGCAGATGGCCGAAGCGCTCGCCGAGCGGGGCCATGCGGTTCAAGTGTTGACGTCCCGGTTCCGCGGCAGCCCGGCGAGAGAAATCCTCCGGGGCGTCGAGGTTCACCGGGCGCCCGTGCTGTTTCGCCATCGGCTGGACGTCGCCACCCAAGTGTCCATGTACAGTTTCCTGCCGAGCGGTGTATGGAGCGGCCTGCGGCGGCTTGATCCAAGCCGGATCGATCTCATCAATACGCATTTTGCGATCCCCTCCGGCCCGACGGGGATCTTGTTGGCCGGCCGCTGGGCCAAACCTCATGTTTTGACTACCCACGGGGGCGACATCTACGATCCCTCGAAGAGGCTCAGCCCCCACCGGTTCCCGCCGCTTCGAGCCGTGGTCAGGTGGGTTCTGGGGCATTCCGATCGAGTGACCACCGATTTTCAGGACATCGCCCGGCGCATTGGAGAAATCTATCGCTATTCCGGCCCGGTCGAGGTGATTCCCTACGGTCTGCCTTCCATCGAAATACCACCCGCAAATCGCCGGGAATTCGGCTGGCCGGACGGCCAACTCATTCTTGTCACCGTTGCCCGGTTGATCCCCCGAAAAGGACTGTCATATTTGCTCGAGGCCTTGGCGGGAGTCCCGGATCGCAATTGGCGCTGGGTGGCCGTGGGAAGCGGACCGCTTCAGGAGCCGTTGAAACAGCAGGCGGCAAGTCTCGGCATCGGCGATCGAGTCGCGTTCGCGGGTCAAGTGGACGAGGCGACCAAGCGCCGAATCCTGGCTTCGGCCGACCTGTTTGTCCTTCCTTCGCTTCATGAAGGATTCGGGATCGTTAACCAGGAGGCAATGGCTTTTGGCCTTCCGATCGTGACGACCAACGTCGGCGGGCAAACCGACTTTTTGAAGCATGAACACAACGCACTTCTCGTGCCGCCGGCGAACCCCGAGGCACTCCAAAGCGCTTTGGAACGGCTCCTCACAGACTCGGATCTCCGCCGCCGCCTCGGAGCGAACAATCGAAGGGACATTCAATCGCGCTCACTCAAGCAGACGGTGGATCGATACGAACAGCTGTTCAACGAAGTGATCGGAGAACAAAGCGGATGAAATTCTGGCTGCGGGCAGTCATCAGTCTGGCCCTACTCGGTCTGGTCCTCTGGCAACTGGATCTGGAGCAGGCGCTGAGAGCGCTTCAAACCGTGCAGCGCGGTTTCCTGTTCCTAACCTTGGCCGCGCTGGCCGCAGGCGTCTTCTGGAGCGCCTGGAAATGGCAAATCCTCGCCCGATGCTTCGTCCCTGTTCCGCGCTATGGCACGCTGGTTCGCTGGTACTTCCTCGGCAGCTTCTTCAATCACTTTCTTCCCACTTCAGTCGGCGGAGACGCCGCTCGCGCGGCCTTGCTGGCCCAGGCGACAAAAAACCTGCCCGTAGCGGTCAGCTCGGTGTTCATGGAGCGCCTAACGGGCGTGACCGCACTGATTGCGATTGCAGCTACGGGTTCTCTATTGACGCCTGTGCCTTCTTCACTCCGCTTTCTCTTACCGATTTATCTCCTTATTATGGGGGGACTTATATTTCTGATCGCCTGGCTGTTCCGCAAGAGCCCCCCGGCGGAAGAGAAACCCGAACCGAACCCGCACAGCGGCAAGTTGACACGCCACGTGAGACTTTTCGGCAGCCAACTCGCAGCCTACCGAGGGCACTTGGGAACCGTAGGGTGGGCGTTGCTTCTCTCGGTCGGCTTCCACCTGTTGTCCATCACCTCCGTGTACCTGGTCGGCCGGACACTTCAGATCGACCTGACCTGGACGATGTGTTTGCTTTGCGTTCCCCTTGCGATGCTGGCCTCCATGCTTCCGGTCTCGATCAATGGTCTCGGTGTACGCGAGTCGGTTTACGTCGTGCTTCTCTCGCGCTATGGTCTGAGCAACGAACAGGCGTTTCTTGTGGGATTCGGCACGTATCTTTTTGTCCTGATGGTCAGTCTGGCGGGGGGACTGTGGGCCATGTTTGGAGAGAAGCGCCCACCCGGGGAAGAAAACAGTGTGGTTGACGACTAAAGGAGCAAGGATATCCAATGCGCCTGATTGAAAAGGGACCCTTGATGGGACAGCGACTCAGGCAGTCGCATCCCACCACGCCGGCGGACTACGAAGAAGACTGCCGCAAAGCAGCGGTATTCTTTCGCCATAATTACCTTCGGCACTTGCCGAAAAATTCTGACGCCCGGATCCTGGAAGTCGGCTGTGGCCTCGGGCAATTTCTCGCCTTCTGCCGTGCTCAGGGCTACCACCACGCTTGCGGGATCGATCTTAGCCCCGAAAACGTTGATTTCTGTCGATCTGGGGGATTCGATGTCGAAGGCGCCGATGCCGCCGGGTTCCTAGGTCAATCTGGTCCGGATTTCGACGCCGTTGTCATGAGTGACGTCCTCGAGCATATTGAAAAGGACAAGGTTCTCCCTCTGCTTATTCAGATTCTCGCCCGGTTGTCGCCGGGAGGAGTTCTCCTCGTCAAAACCATTAATCTGGCTAATCCCATCCTGGGAGCGCATAGTCGATACAATGATTTCACACACGAGATCGGCTGGACAGAGGAAAGCCTTCGCCAAGTGTTGCTCCACGTCGGATTCCACCCGGTGGAGATAAGGCCCAGCAACCTGTATGTTTTCTACGGCAATCCTCTCAATTATCCGGCTCTGGTGCTGGCAAAAGCGCTAGAAACACTTTTCCTGTTCTATTATCGGCTGAATGGGCGCAACACAACGAGGATCTTCTCAAAGAACCTCTTGGCGATAGCACATCGTCCATCGGTTTGGCCGAATATGCGGTTTTCAAGTCAGCACACTCCTTGACAACATTGTTTCCAATACTTGACAGAGGTGGAGAAATTATGGAAACTTGATGTTGGAGGTGAGTGCCGAGATGAAGCATCACAATCCTATCCAGGGGGCGTTTTACGTCGTTGAGAAGCGCGTTCCGCTCTTTGACGCCGAGTTGTTGGCTAAGATCAGCAAGCTGGGAGCCCAAGTCAGCGGCGGCGACGGAAAGATCCACGCCCATGTGTGGATTCCGTTGAACCACCATAAGGAAATCCTCGAGGCTCTGGAAAAGTTCGGCTTCTATGTCTCCCAGCCCTATGAACGCCATCGGTGAACGCCTGGAATATGCGGTCTATGAGTTATCGGGAGGGTCTGTTCGTCAAGGGAGTCAGTCCTCTTTCCCTTGATTTTTGCCTCGTTACCGCTTAGACCTTGCCTCTTTAACTTTCTGGCTTAGCATCGATAGAACCGATTCGATGGCCTTTTGTCGGTTCAGGCGATCAGAATGAGGGCAACCTGCGCGGCGGCAAGCAGCCCCGCCGCGAAAAGGAAGGTCCCGCGACGGCCCGCCTGCCCCTGCCCGTATTCATTATCCAGAAAGCGCCGCCATTCTGAGGCGAAGAGAAGGGACGGCAGCAAATACTTCAGCGATTCAAGGAACGCCGGAAAAATGAAGGCAGCTGCCGAGCAGATTCCATAAACCATCCATGCGCCGATCGTCAACATACCGAGGTAAAGAAGCCCGCCCAATGGATCGCGGCGACGACAAATCATCACGGTGGCAACCATCAAGGCCGGGGCGAGCGCCGCCTCGGGTCGAACGGCGACCAAGGCCGCCAAACTGCCGCCGCTGAACACGCCCACCAGCGCCACCGCCGGCCACCGGGGCCGTTCAACTATTGCTTGCTCGGGCAAGGCATTCTCCAAGTTCCAGCTTTTGACCCGGCCGGCAGAGGATTTCCATCCGCCCCGGGGGAAACAACAACAACACGGTCGAGCCGATACGAAACCGGCCAAACCGCTCGGCGCGCCGGTAACGACGCTCCATTTCAAAAAGCGGCTCCAATCCAGCCACCATCCATGACGCCACCATGATCAGCCCTATCGGGAAGCCGAAATCGGTCTCGATAACGGTCACCAACTTGGCGTTCCTCAGGATCGCCCCCCCCCAAGCCACCACCGGCCAGCTGAATCCATCCTGAAAAAAGGCCGCTCGCACCCGCCCCGCCGTGGGAAAAATGAGAAAATGGTAGTCCCACGGCGACAGGTAGAGGTTAATGAAGTCGCCGCCGAGAAATGGAGTGATCGCCTCCTCCTGCTTCGCCAGATCCCGAAGAGAGAGGTAATCCTGCCTGCCCCAGCGCTTCTTCTCGGGAATCCGCCCGTCCGGGCCGATTGACGCCACGGCCTCCACTTTCGAACGGCAAGGGCTGACCACCGCCTCGGGCCCCGAGTCGATACAAACGGGAATCTCCCGGTAAAACACCGGCTGAAGACTCAGCGCCGAAGCAACTCGATCGAACCGAGAGGGATTGCGTTTCAACAAGTCGTTCATTGCGGGGGAATTATAGCAGGAAAACGAGGCAAGCCAAAGCCCCTCGCCTGGACGGACAACCCAGGGCAGCGACAAACCGTCTTAAAATCCGCGTTGAATCCTGTGGATAAAGAACAAACGCTCAGGACACTGCTCGGAGCTTTGGAGAACCCAGGACAGACACCTTTTCTGATGAGTGAGGCTGATAAACTTGGTGTGAGCATTCATAAAGGATTTCAAGGGCATCCAAATCCCTTCCACAAAGACAGCGGATCCTCGTTGTCCACTCCGTCACTTGGAGAGACTTTCCACATCGCGGACAATCGATACGGACGCTATGTTTCCTCTTAAACTCGTCAAGCACGAAGGCAAACCCCCCAAAGGCAAAGAAAAAGACAGATGAATCCGACTCAATAACAATGATATGTAACTCTAATGTAGCTTATCTTATCCAAATCTCTACATTATGTCAAGATTACATTCATTGGGCCTCCGATAAATCGTATACGTTTTCGTTCAGAAGTCATAAGAACTTTAGGAATTTTTTGTGGGAATCTCGTTGACAAGCAATTTCAAGGGTGCCATCCTAAACCTATGAAATACAAACAAATGTGCCATGCCCCCTTGGCAAGGAAAGACAATGTTCAGACTTGATCTGCAGAGGCGGAACGATCTTGCCTAAGGCAAATAAAATCAGCAAAGAAGAACAGAGTGACTCGCCCGAGGAGAACCGTCGCGTGATCGTTGACACGAACGTGTTCGTGGCAAGTCTGTTTGGCCGGGCTTCCCGACAAGTCGTCGGTTTATGGGAAACGGGGCAGATGCTCCTGTTGGTCAGCGATCCCATCCTGAATGAGTATTACGAAATTCTGTCGCGGTTCCGATTTCGCCGCCAGTTAAAATCCCTCCTGGCGCTGTTTGATCGGCGGTTCAATATGGAAGTCGTGGCGGTGAGGGGCAAGAGCCGCCTGGTGCCGGGGGACGCCGAAGATGACAAGTTTCTCCATTGCGCCGAACAGGGTCGTGCCGCCGCCATCGTGTCAGGGGACGAACACATCCTCGCCTTAAAGGCCTTTTATGAAGAGGTCCCGATCCGGACCGCCTCCGAATTCCTTCTTGAGATCTGGCCGCGACTTCAAAAAGACGTTTTCTGACAATCCTCGGCCCCGGGGGCCACTCCATGCGAGTGAACTGCAAAATCATCGTTCCCCGTGTACCGGGACCCTCGAACGGGACTGCGGCTCTGGACATTGACAGGCAGTAAAATCAGTTATAAAATTATTATAAGATTGGCACCGATTGAACGTGTCGGGATGGGAAAGAGTCTGGCATGCCCCACGAATCCACAAACGAAGGAGGCGGCAAGAAGAGTCTGGACGAGCTTGTCAGCAACGTCGAGCATCTGCCGGTTTTGCCTAAAGCGGGGACCCATCTGTTCCAACTGCTTCAGGATGAAAATCGGGATGCCCAAAAGATTGCCGACGTGATTTCGACCGATCCATCCTTAACCGCTCAGATTCTCAAAGTCGCCAATTCCGCTTACTACCAGAGACGCAACAAGATCTCCACTCTGAAGCATGCTGTGGCCATGCTTGGCGTCTCTGAAATCGAAAAGATGGCCATGGCGCTCTGTTCCAGCGCGATGACTCAGCAGCGCCTGCACCCCGATCTCAACGTGGATCTGTCGGACTTTACGGCGCATCTGATTATGACCGCCCTGTTGTCGAGTCATCTGGTGGGAACCCTCAAGGTATCGATGGCGGTCCCAGCCGAGGCGTACGCCATTGGTCTGCTTCACGACATCGGCTTCCTCGTTCTTGGAGTGAATTTTCCGGACGATCTCATCAAGGCGATCAATTTAGCCTGGAACAAGAAAATCCCGCTTCGAGACGCGGTAAAAGAGACTTGGGGTGTCATACCGGCGCAGGTCGGGGCATGGCTGATCGCCAAGTGGCAGCTCCCTCGAACTTTTGTGGAAACCCTCCTCTATCAGGATCTCGGCATTCCGAAGCGGGCCACGATGCCGGAGTATCTTGCAACCTTACAGTTAGCCAATCGCCTCTGTTTTGCTTTCAACGTCAAAAATCCCTTCGAAATGCAACAAGAAACCGAGCCGGTTCCCGAATCCCTGCAGAATTACCTCAAGAAAATCGGCTTTACGTGGGATCGGGACCCGGTTGATGAAATCAAGGGCTCGCAGTATGACGCCATCATGGAAATGCGCTCGAAGGCGATCCTCTTGACCCAGGCCGCGGTGACCTTTGAGGACAAGGGGCCTGCCTTTATTGTCCGGGCGCCGAAACCGCTGAAATAGGCGGTCTTTTTTCTGTTGACGTAGCGAACTAAAGTCGCTATTCTAAAATCGTTAGGTCGAGGCGGTCTGGTTATTTTCCGCTTCGTTCGCTCTTGTTCCGGATTGGTTCCTCCCCTTCATAAGGGGGAGAATCGTCAGATCCGGATAGGGGTAATAGGGACTCATTAAGAAAATACTGAATGGACGCGATCAGCGTATTAAAGGAGATTCAAGATGATTGCCCGAAATAGAAAAAGAATCTGCTTAACCGCTGGGGCCTTGGGCGTATTCGGCCTCTTGTCACTGGCCTTCGTGATTTCGGCAGGATCGATACCGGCCGTCACCGGAGGAGGAACGAGCCTGAGCCCCCGGTTTACGCTGACGGGCTATATCGCCGAATGCGATACGACTTCGCTGCGGGCCGGCCGCTATCAGCTTCAGGGCGGGATCACCTTCGACACCACCAAGGAGCTTGAAGACCTGAGTCCCGTAGAAAACTGGACCGAATTCTGAGGCGTATGGACACGGGACACAGCCGGTCGATGTTGGAGATATCCAAGACCGGCGAAAAGAAAGTTCTGCATCCGCGTTCTTGCATGGATAAAGATAGAGGGCAAGGCGTCATTGGTTCGAGGCGAGTCGAATGGGAGATTTGCGGGGTTGATTTTCCGGTAAATGCTACTGCGCCCCATCCTCCCTTTTTGGGCTCCCCCAAAACGCGATTGCGGTCTTTTACACACAGCCAAGCAAAGGTTGACAGCTTTTGGGGACATGATATTCTTCAACTGAGGGAATTCAATAAGTGGCATTTTTGAGCATAGTGCCGTTTTAGTATATTCTGTTCCTTGATGGAACAAATCTATTTTGGCGCGTAAGCCAGTCGATTGAGGAGGCAAAATGATTTCGAGACGCTACAGATTTTTGGTCATATTCGCTTTGATCATCACCGGATTCCTATTCACAGGCGAGGCCGACGCATCTTCGACAATGGTCTATTTCGGTGACTTGACGGAAGATGGCATTCCCGCCAGTGGAGTCTTTGACATTCAATTCAAGCTGTTCGATGCTCCTGCGGAGGGAGTGCAAATCAGCCAGACCATTTATGCAGAAGGCGTGGAAATCGAGAATGGAAGCGTCAACGTTCCACTCGAATTTGGAAAAGAGTTGTTTGCGGATGGACAAAAATACTTGGAGATCGCCATCAAAAAGCCGGCTGAAGTCGAGTATACCATCCTTTCCCCGAGACAGATTCTGTCGGCTTATTCATCCGACACCGAACCGGATTTCATCACCCAGGGGCCCTATGATAGTGAATATCTTCGCTTAGACGGTACGAACTGTCCGTTTACGGGCTATTTGGGAATTGGAACGGGAAGTCCATCCTCGTTGGTTAGTGTGGTTAGCTCGGATGCGAAAACCGAATTTCTTGTTGACAATAACGGGGCGGTCGGCGACTCCGTTTTTAAAATAAGATTAGCCGGCTCGGTTGCATATATGTTTGGAGTCGACGACAGTGACGGTGACAAATTCAAGATCTCAAGTGGAGTGAACTTGGGACAAAACGATATGTTAACGCTCGACCAATACGGGAGGCTAGGGATCGGCACGAGTAGTCCCCTGGCGGAACTCCATATCTCTGCCGACGATGCAAAGACTGAATTTATCTTCGAAAATTCAGCGGCTGACGGCGATTTGGGTCTTAAATTCAAACTGACCGGATCCAGTGCATGGCTTTTCGGCGTGGATGACAGTGACGGCGATAAGCTTAAAATCACCACAAACTCGAATTTTGGATCTGGCGAGCAGTTTGTCCTGGCTCGCGACGGCAAAGTGGGCATCGGCACGAGCAGTCCGACCACCATGCTGGAAGTCGCCGGCGAAACGAAAACGAATGCGCTCAATATCGCCGGGGGCAGCGATCTCTCAGAACGATTCGATATCCAGGCCGGGCAGACCACCATCCGCCCCGGTGTTGTCGTCTGCATCGATCCTGAGAACGCCGGGAATTTACTGGTTGCGGATCGTTCCTACGATCGTAGGGTCGCGGGAGTCGTGAGCGGAGCGGGCGGCCTGAATCCCGGAATGGTGATGGGGCAAAGCGGATCGGTTGCCGATGGCGCTTATCCGGTGGCCTTAAGCGGAAGGGTCTATTGTCTCGCGAATGCCGAATACGGCGCCATTCGTGCCGGAGACCTTCTGACGACCTCCAAAACGCCCGGCCACGCGATGAAGGTGCGCAATCATCGGAAAGCCCAGGGCGCAATCATCGGCAAGGCGATGACCGATCTTGAGGATGGCCGCGGTTTGGTTCTTGTGCTCGTCAGTCTTCAATAAAGCTCGGGGTATCTTTCTTGCCCAACTCGCGGTCCCTGCGGGCGGGACCGCGCCTGACTAGAAATCAGGCATGCAACGATTGCTCATGCTTCTGCGTAAGAGGATTCTGTTTCTCTGATCGCCTGATGGCGCCCGAATGCAAATCATGGAGTTCTGAAGTCGTCTTCTGGAATGAGATGATCGCTCTCCCGAATTGAGGTCAATCGTCATGCAATATCTTTTCATCGCGGGCTGCGGACGCAGCGGCACGACCGCGTTGGTGCACTTGCTCAACGCGGATCCGAGGATCGTATTGGGCGAAGAACGATTCAAGTTCGCCATGGACAGCGTCACCCCGGAGCATTTCAAAGAGAACCACTTTTTCAATCCGATTCCCAAGGAAACTAATCTTCCCCGCCCTGCCCTCTATCAACGATTACACGAAAGATATCTCAAGGGCGGGATTGTCTATATCGGCGACAAGGTGCCCCGGTACGCGTATCGCCTTCTCTATCTCGACAAAATGTTCCCCGGCTGCAAAATTCTCTTTCTCTTGAGAGATCTTGACGCGGTCGCCAGTTCCTTCAACGTGCGCGCGGCGGACGCCGATGATGAATGGTATCCCGAAAGCGACTATCGGGAGGCCATTAAGCATTGGCACAACAGCATGATTCATATGCGTAACTTCGTGGCCCGGGAGGACAAGCGTCGGCGCCTCTTTGCCGTGCAGTACGAGCGATTTTACTCGGGAGAGAAAGCCTATTTAGAGGCACTTTATCGCTTTCTTGATATGGAGTTGCCACCCGAGATCATCAAAGAATATGAGAATATTACGGCGGACTGGGAAAAACGAAAAAACAAGCCCCTTACCCTCGACAAGTCCATGAAGGAATTCTTGGATGCCGGCAAGGATCGCGAGCTGGAAGAGTTCTGCCTGAGCCTCTGCCCTGCCCAAGCCTAGTCCTCCCCCCTCTTCAGCTGAATGTTGGATCAAAGTTCGGTGTGCCGCTCGGCAAGCGGCAAGTACCACAGTAGGCCTCTCCGCCTGCCCAAAAGCCCACACCGCATGCACAAATCGATTGAGCATCGATCCAGGATAGGAGTCTTGAATAATCTACTTGCAACTGAGTTGCGTTAAGACTATAATCTTAAGAAGAATCTTTTTCATCGAAATGTTCATTCAAAGGAGTCATGCGGTGTACCGGGAGAAAGCCCAAGCGCTCTTGAAACAGTCGGGCCTCAGGCGCACACCGGGCCGAATCGCCCTGCTCAATGCGATCCTCCAGGCCAAGAACCCCTTGTCGTTCCAGGAGATCCAGCATCGCGTCTCCGGCGCGGGATTGAACCGCGTGAGTGTCTATCGAGGGCTCCATGCGTTTGTCGAGGCGCATCTGATTCATCGAATTGAAACAGGAGACCGACTGTGGAGATTCGCCGCTGCTGTAAAAGAAAATGTGAAGGAAAATAGGCCACAGGAACATCCGCATTTCACGTGCCGTAACTGCGGCATTGTCGAGTGTTTTCCGTCGATGAAAATGCCCGAGATCCGGGAAATCAGACCGGGATATACCATCGAACGAAAGGAATTCAATCTGCAAGGCATTTGCGCGAATTGCTCTAAGGCCATT
>Ga0272444_10001106_pt1 | contig 26571 bp, 17 predicted proteins | sample SSMForm13_FD_201033 | JGI IMG/M metagenome (GOLD analysis project Ga0272444, IMG submission 201033) | Marine sediment archaeal communities from Little Sippewissett salt marsh, Falmouth, MA, United States - SSM-Form-13 | ecosystem: Environmental > Aquatic > Marine > Wetlands > Sediment ...
CAGCGCACTGACCAGCATCACGGTGCGATCCATTAACTCGCAGAAATTGGGCACCAGATCGCGCATGATCGATGAGGTCTGGATGGTGACATCCACCCGCGGACGCGCTGTTTGGCTGCCATCGGGGCAGGGTAAGGGTAAGTTCTTCCAGATCGATGGTTTCAGTTTCGTGCACCCTGCCCTGGCTGTCCCACACGGGCCGGGCGCCCATCAGGTAGAGAATCTGGCAGAGCAGTTCACCGTCGGATTTAAAGGCGTCGGAGCTCCAGATGCTGACGCCCACGCTTTCGGGAAAGCGGTTCTCCTCGGTGAGATATTTGAGCAATAGGCTGTCGGCCATCTGCCGGCCGATCTCCCAGGCGGCCTTGGTGGGCAGGAGGGTCACATCCGTAGCAAAGAAATTACGGCCCGTGGGCAGGGCCTCGATCTTGCCGCTGCTTGGCGCACCACTGAGGCCCGGCGCAATGAAACCACCGGCAAGGCCATGCAGCAATTGATCGATCTCTATATGGCAGCCGGCGATGCGGTCGGCCACATCATTGCAGAAATCGGCCAGAGGCCGGACCTGCGCTTCGGGGCCATTGACCCGACCGCCTGACAACAATTCTTCCAACAAGGCCGCGGCCCGATCGTAAACAGTCGACTCGTCATCCGTGGACCATTCGGCAACAGCATGCATATCCGGCAGGCCCGGGGGCGGGGTTTGAAGCAGGGTCGCCAGCATCTTGGCCACGCCTTTGCGCCCGGGCGGGGTGGACAGGCGGTGCAGGCCTTCGGGCATCAGAGATCTTCGCATGCGCGCAATTTGCCGACGAGCCGTATCAACCAAGGCTTCCAGGGTATCGCCTTCCGGGGCTATTTCCACCAGGCCGCAATCGACCATGAGCGGCGCCATGTCCCGACCGATGGTCGCCAGCCGGCGAGACTCGCCGCCGGCCTGGGCCTTGGCGTATTCCTCCAACAATACCGATAGCTGGCGAAAGTGCGCATCCAGGGGCGCGGGCCGATAGACCGGTGTCAGATGATCCACCAGCACGGCCTGCCCGCGCCGCTTGGCGGTCAACCCTTCACCGGTCACATCCATGGCATAGACGTAGAGGTTGGGCAGATCGCCAATGGAAATTTCGGGAAAACAGCTTTCTCCCAGCCCGGCCTGCTTGCCGGGTAAAAACTCCAGGGCGCCTTCGGTGCCGAAATGCACCACGGCATCCGAGTTCTCCTGAATGTATTTATAGACCGCCAGCCAGTGATGGGGCGGAGCCAGTTCAGGGTCATGCAGGATGCGGCACACCTCTCCGGTACATTTGGGACCGTAGCACCCGCGTTTGGGCTGGAGCATGATGCGCACCTTGCCGTACTGGATCCCGGTAATGACCAGCACGTCCTTGCCCTCGTCATTGTAGGCCATGCTCAGGCCGGGAAAATCATCCCAGTCCGCCAGTACCCGCTGGCGGGCCGCTTCTGGCAATCGGTTGAACCAGGGCATGTACTCCTCCCGGTCCATGCGGTACAAGTCACCGCCCTTGGCAATGATCTCATCCACCGTGGTCCACCGAAACTCAGCCACGGCCTTGCGGCGCATGATGGCCTCAAGCAGTTCGCGGCCCGTGGCCGGTGCCTGGCCAATATCATAGCCGGCGGCGCCCATTTTCTGTATGAGCAGTGCCAGGCTGTCGAAGGTGTCCAGCCCGACAGCCATGCCCACCGTGGCCTCGACGCCTTTGCAGGGGTTGTTGTGCAGGACAATGGTCACGCGCTTTTCCGTGTTGGGCAGGTGCCGCAATCGCACCCAGCGCAAAACCCGGTGGCAGAGGGTATGGATGCGATCAGCAATGGGGATAAAGGTGCGCCAGCCGTGCATGGGCTCACCCGGTCGGGGCGGAAGGCTACCGGCAACCATCACCGGCGCCACCGCACCAAAGGTTTCGGGCTGAGCCAATGAGAAAACCGTGGTCATGCCCGGCAGCCCTTGTGGATCATCGCGCCACTGGTCAGGCGTCTGGCTGTGGGCACGCAACAGCTGGATAATAGGCACGTCCAGCCCCTTGAGCAGGTCCACCTGATCACCCCTTTTGAGCAGCCGGCCGGCCATGAAACTGAGCAACACCTCGATACCCGGTGCCTGCCTGAACAACTCCAGCCAAGGCGGGCCGTCGGGGCTGGCAGCACTGGCCTCCTCGGCACCGGCACCAAACACACACAAGGGCGCCAGGCCGTGGGCTTCCAGGGCCAGGATCACGGCATCCACCTCGGCCGTGTTTTCCTCGGCCAACTGGCTGTAGTAAAATAATATCCCGATCCAGGGTGCATCAGAATCATCCACACGGCCGGCAAACCAGCGCCGGTAGGCAGCCACATCCTCAAAGGCTTGGGGGGCGTCCGGATGGTAGATGCCCGTGGTGAGCACATTCCGGGGCGGATCGAAATGGGTGGCCATGCCGGTCTGGGCCGCCAGAAAGCGCATACCATTGGTAAAATTCTCCGCAGACACCGCCGACAGATATCGTCTGAGTTCGGATGCCACATCACCTGCAACGGTGGTGAAATCAGCAGGGACCTCGGGTGACAGGCCGATACGATGCGTAATGGACCGCCCGGCGTTCAACAGCCCATCATAACCTGGCATGCCCACGGTAAGATCAGCAACCAGCAGATCGATGTCGCCTTGTGAGCCATCGATTAACTCACCGGCGGCGGTCTGGTCGGCCAACAACAGGTCGATACCGTCTTCTTTCAAACGATCGACCACCCGCCGCCAGGTACGGTGATGAAACATGAGACTGTGAATGTATAGGATTCGCATGGAGGCTCCTCTTATGCTGCTATATCAAACTGTAAGGGCGAAAAATTTTTCGCCCCTACCAAAGGCCAATGCCACGATGCACCGTTACCTCTCGTTCCCACGCAGAGCGTGGGAACGAGAGACAAAATGGGATCAGCCCTATTTTAATCGCCCCTCAATTCAGGTGGGCGAAGTTAGAATCAAGCCCTATGAAAATCTATTCGTACTGCACATATAGGCAATATGTGCAGTACGTTGAGATAACTAAATTGACCACTCGAGGCCAACAACCCCATAAATTCCGGGCTGCTCGTAGCCAAGTCCTTCCTCGATATCCTCATCCAGAAGGTTCTCGACACGCCCGTAAAGGTTCAAGCTGTCGGTCAGGCCAAAGCGCCCGAAAACATCCACCCGGAAATACTCTTCCATTTCGACATCGCCCTTCCAGCGCAGTCGAGGGCCGGAGTAGTAACCAGTAACACCGACATTAAACCGATCCGTCAGATACGAAAGGGTCAGGCTGCCCTTGTTGCGGGCGATTTGGACGGTTCGAAAACGTTCCCCGTCCTTTTCACTGTAGGAATGTGTATAGGTATAGTTGCCCTCGAGGTTGACATGTTCGGTCAGGCGGGCGCCAAATGCAACCTCCACGCCGCTGGTTTCCTGGGAGTCCCGGTTGTTGTATTCACCAAAGCCTGAATCACGCCTTGGGTTGACAACCGTGTAGTCGAATACGATTACATCCTCCAATTCCGAATACCAATAGGTTGCCTCAAAATCGATGCGGTCATCGGCCAGTTCCTGGCGGAGTCCGCCTTCGACGGTCCAGCCACTTTCGGGGTCGAGATCCTCGCTGCCATAGCTCGGATCGTACATTTGGGCAAAGGTGGGGGCGCGGAAGCTGGTGCCGTAGTTGACGAATAAGGTTGTGCCCCATTTGAAATTATACGCGCTGCCTACCTTTCCGGTGGTTTTGTTCCCATAGATTTCATGATCGTCGAGGCGGATACCTGCCGAAAGCACCAGTGCCTCCTGCAAGAGCAGCAACTGATCGTTGATATAAAAGGAGTAATTGTCGGTGTCATTCTCTACATCACCATAGCGTCCCCATTTACCGCCTTCCTGGTAGTTGTATTCGAGGCCGAACAACGTGGAATTGGAACCGACACTGCCCAGCTGGCTGTCCCAGATCAGGTTGTAGTCCGCCATGATATTTCGGTTATCGTACCCATAGGCTTCACCGGTTCCGTCATCGTAGATGGGCACGGCGTCGCCGGCGTTGTAAGTGACGTCTTCATATTCGAAATTGTCAAAGGGTGCGGTTTCGTATCCCAGCAGACCGTCATCCAGATCGTTACGATAACTCTCTTTTTCAGACCAGCCCAGGACCAGTTTTTGACGAAAGGACGCACTGATATCATGAGCCAGATTGATCGTGGTTATATGATGATCGTATTCGTTGGCGGCATTGGGGTCGGGGGTCTGAAACCTCCAGTACTCATCCCTGCTGTTAAGGAATTCAGAAGGATCGTTCAACTCGGCAGCCTGGAATTCGCTTTTGATGTAGATATAGGCCAGTTCAACGTCAACGGCGCCCGGATGCCAGCCCAATTTGAAGGTCGGTGAAAAATCCTTGAAAAATTCCTCGTCATGCACGCCGTCACTGTCCGTATAAGCCACGCCGGCAGCATAATCCAGGGTCTCGGTGCCTCCCCGGAAGGCGCCGTAACCTTTTTTCCAGTCCAGGGATCCGTATTCAGCACCGACGTTGAAATGGGTGCCCGGCATTCCCCCGATCGTGGTAAAAGACATCACCCCCGCGGTGGTGTCCGATCCATACAGGGCAGACTGTGGTCCTCGAAGAATCTCCACGGATTCGATCAATTTCGTATCCAGATGGCCGAGGAAATTACCCACGCCGGAAGACATGGATTCGTTGACCTTCATGCCGTTGACCAGCACCAGAAATTGGCCCTGTGCATATCCGCGCATTTTGGGATAGCTGAACTGTCCCGGCCCTCCAGCCTGCTTGAACTCCACGCTGGGGCTCAGGCGCAGCACTTCCGTCGTGTCCGTGTAGCCCTTCACTTTGATCTCTTCTTCGTTGATAATGGTTACCGAATCAGTCATGTTTTCCAGCTTACGTTCCATTTTCGTGGATGTGACCACCATTTCATCCACTTCAACGGATTCTTCCGCCTCCTCGGCAAGCGCCGGCATCCCCGTCGTCAGCACCATCGCCACAATTATGATCAGCAGTTTCAGAACCGTTCTTTCATTATTGCGCATCATTTTCCTCTATCCCCTTCTTTCAATTCTGTTTGTACAGCGTCGAAGAGATGGCATTCGCCCCAATGGTCGGTCAGGGCAAATGCCATCCTTAAGTTCAACAAGAACCATCCATGGCGCTTAGAACGTATACGTCAGCCCAACCCGATAGTTTCGTTCAGGCATCAGGTACCCCCGAACCCATTCGACCTGATCGTCAAACAGGTTCAACACGCTACCGCGCACCTCCCAATGGTTCAGGAAACGGTAGCGCAGGGTCAGATCCCAAAAATCGAAACTGCCTTTTTCTTCATCTTCATAGGTGTCGGAGTTGGTGATCATCTGCGGGCCAACAAGCACATGGCTCAGTTGGGTACTGAAACCGGCATAGCTGATACTCACTCCGCTTTTCACCTCGTAGTCGGAAATGTATTGCAGGTCTTCTCCGGTTTCCTTGTCATCCTTGGTGGTATTGAATGCGGCGTTGGAGTAAACAGAAACACCGATTGTCCAATCGAACATCCGGTCGATCCACCACTGGAAATTGACGTCAAAACCGGCCATTTCGGAATCACCGTGGTTCTCGTAGGTTGTGACCGCATCACCGTCCACCTCATCAGTAACCCTCACGATCTTGTCTTCGAAATCGGTATGGAAGTATCCGACTTGCAGTGAGAAAAACTCATGGAAGAGGTCCACGCCCACGTCATAGGTCAGACTGGTCTCGGGATCCAGATCCGGATTCCCCAGATAATGGGTGCCGTTGCTGTGAATATAGTCGGCAGAGAGTTGATCGGCGGATGGCGATTTGAATCCCTCGCCCACATTGGCCCGCAAGCGCAGGAATTCATCGATAACCTTTACGCCGATGCCCACCTTGGGTGAAACGTGATCGTAAACTTCATTTCTTTCATTGAAATCCGGCAAATCACCGGTTTTGGGTCTCACCGTGGTGACATCGAATCGGTCGTACCGGACCGCGGCGATGATATTGATGCGATTATCCCATAAATCCAGGGAGTCCTGTGCGAACAGGGCCTGGGTATCATACTCCATGCCCGGCGTGTAGGGCGTGGACGGCTGCCCATCGGACACGCCCTCGGACTCCTTTTCCAGCCATTCCAGATTGAAGCCGACGAGCAGCTTGTTCCAGGATGTCATGTGCCAGTTGAACTGATGGTCGGTGCCTAATGTTTCGTCGATGTATTTTACTTGTTCGGATTCTGCGACGGGATCTCCGTAGTTCCAATGATTTTTGTCTCGCAGGTAATAGGCCAGGCCCCGCCAGTGCAGCTTACTTCCAAAATAGTCACCATTGTATTCCAGATCGGCGTAGGCGTGGCTTTTGTCATTGTGTTGATTGGCATCCTCCCGATAGCGGGTATATGCATCGCCGTCCCAGTCGGGTGTCTCACTGGTCAAATCGGCATAGTTGCCGCCAAATCGAAGTTCGTGATAGTCGTTGACGGTAAACACGAGGTTGCCGCCGACGTTTTTCCTTGTGACGCCGGTGTTGTATACGGTCCCGAATTCAGGATCATCATAGTCATCGGTATCTTCATAGGAGGCCGTTGCATGAAAGCGAAACCGTTCATTAACCTCGCCGCCACCGGACAACTGGCCTTTGTAGTAATCGAAACTTCCCGCATCACCGCCAATCGAAGCGAAAAGATCACCGTCTCCTTTTTTGGTGATCAGATTGATCACGCCCCCCATGGCAGCCGAACCGTACAGGGCCGATGCCGGTCCCTTGGTTACTTCGATCCGCTCGATGCGGTCCATATTAATTTTGGCCGCATTACCCGTGCCCACTCGATGACCGTCAACGAGCAGCAACACATACCCTTTGATGTCATCTCCGTGGCTTTCGGTCCGAAATCCCCTCAAGCCCACGGGACTAAGCAAGCCGTTGTACTTGTGGAAATGGCCGGTAATATACTTGCCGATCAGGTCGCCGATGTCGAGGGCACCGGACATTTCGATCTTTTCCCTGTCGATCACCTGGGTGGTGACCGGCACATCGATGGCGCGTTCCTCACTGCGGGTAGCGGTGACCACCATTTCATCCATGGACTGGGTGCCTTTCGTTTGCTGACCAAATGCAGCCGCACTCATCATCAACACGATCACCATTGCCGCAATCATCCTCTTCAACACTGTCCTGTTTTCATCTCTCATCTTTTCTGCATCTCCTCTCTGATTGATAGAGGGGCAGCATTGTCCGTATAGCGAACACCTGAAATAAAAAAGCCCCTAACGGGGCTTGATGGCTTCTCGATAACGGACAAGGGGCTCCCCCTGCCGGTATATAAAAAGTCGACCGAATCCACGTCAGTACGATTCACTTTTTTGACTGCAACCGGCAGGTCTTCTGGCTTCGCCATTCGATGGACGGCCTTCCCATCCTTTTTCAACAGGACAGTGGCATCAGCGCCCATGAATTTCTCAGAGCCTGTTTGATAAATCCGTCTAAGGCCCGCTAACGGCGTTGGAAAGTGACTCAAAATGCTCACATATTACATATATGCTCCGCTTTTAAGCCACTTTCCGCCTTGTTATCGGGCCTGATCCAGACTTCTCAAACAGGCTCTCAATTTTGATCTTCCCCAGAATAGGAATATACAAGAGACAGCGTTACAGCGTCGGGTACGCTCCCGTTTTTCACGGGATTCCCTATTATCGCCCGGTTTTAATATGTTCCAGGCGACCGGTTACAGGTTATATTGATATACGTTTTTTTACCCCCTTTTTTTGGTGGCTCAGTTTCCTGGATTCATGTGTTCAAGGACAGGGAGACGCGAGGAAAAACCATTTCTCCCCATCATCCTATCTCCCCATCATCCTATCTCCCTGTCTCCGATTCACCCCATCTCCCACTCACCGATCACCGATAACCGATAACCGATCACCGGTTCTCCCCATCCCCCCACTTATCCGCAAACCCAGCAGCAAACGCCCGACAGGCCAGATCAGCAAACCCACCATTGGTCCCTTCCGAGCGGGTGGGCGCCAGCCGCTCCCGGTAATCAGCAAGACGCCGGTAATCGCCAGCCACCGCACAGGCCACCTGGGCTGCATAAGCACCCATCACCTCGCTCCAGCAGGTGGCGGGCAATACGCCCCAGGCAAATTTATCCTTGAGATGCGCCATGGCGGCCACGGCAGCCACAGTCACCGGATCACGCTCGATTTCGGTAAAATTGTCGCGCAGCAACCGGGCCTGTGTTTCATTCAGATGCCGACAGATGGCGTCCTGCAATCCAGCCCGATTCAAACCAAACCGCTGAAGGTGAATCTTGGCCGAGCATTGGCCCGCCGGTGTCAGATTGTTCTGATTAGCCAGGGTCTGTTTAACCGCGGCCGTTACCGCCCGCCCGATCAGTTCTCCCAGCTTGGCATGCTTGCCGGCGCTGGTCAGGGGCGGGTCATCGGTCTGCATGGCGGCCACGGCAATCTGGTCGGTTCCCGTGCCGGTGGCCAGGCCGTCCGAATAGCGCGAGTTGACAGCCAGTTCCTGCAGGGCCGCACTCTTTGCTTCTGTCGCGGTCATGACGGTGCGGGTCATGGCGCCGGGAATCAGCGGCTTGTTGATCAGGATCATGCTGTTGATGGTGCCCGGTCCCGGCTTGCTTTCCGCCGGCGGCAGTGTTTCGAACCCGTCGGCAGTCTCGAAAATCGAGGCCGGATCACCGGCCCGTCCGGCATTGCCTTCCACGCCGCCGGTAATCACGGCTACGACCTGCAGATCGCGGAACTGTTCGCACACAAAGGCGGCATTGTTCATATTGGCCGCCGTGCCCATGGTGGCACATGTCTCGGCCACGAGACCGTAAGGCTCGCAGGTCCGCTCACGGTAGAGGGTAGGATCACGCCACAGTTTGGCGGCTATGCTGTGACTGTGCCCGGCCGGCTCGCAGCTCTGATGGTTGTAAATATTGCCCAGGCCATCCTGCAGGCCACCGGCTGCCCGACAGGTGGAGAGCACCTGATGGGGCTGGATGAATTTGGCATAGATAATCTTCTCTTCGCGATGGATTTCTACGCCCTCGTAGTAAGTTTCGATTAGCATCTTGTCCTCAGTTGTCGGTGATCGGTGATCAGTCCCGCGCCTTATTAACCGTCCCCAAAGCCAAAACAAAGAACACCAACCCCGCCGCACTAAGCATGGCATAGGCCTGCCAGGTGGGAGACTGGCCAAAGGCCGTGCTGCGAATGGCATTGGACGCATGGGTGAGCGGCAGAACCGACAAGGTCTTCTGAGCCCAGACGGGCAAGCGGTCCAAGGGAAAAAACGTGCCGCCCAAAAAGGCCATGGGTGTGATGACGAAACTGGTCAACAGGCTCTGATCGGCGTGGGATTTGACCAGCATTGCCAGGGCCACAGCCAGGGAGGCAAACACGAAGCTGTTGAGCAGTACCGCCAGCCAGAGCAACGGCCCGTAGTTCAGATGCACGCCGAACAGCAGGCTCAGGATCAGAATCACCCCGATAGCCATAAGCGCGCGGGTCATACCAGCCAGCACCTCTCCGGCGACATAGGCGATATTGCGGATGGGTGCGGCCTGAAATTCCTCAAAAATATACCAGTAAAAACGCGCCACATTGATATCCGTGGCGATGCCGAAGCTTTGGGTCATGCTGCTCATGGCAATCAGGCCGGGGATGAGAAATTCCAAATAGGAACGGCCATCGACCCGCACCGCGCCTCCCATGGCATAGCCAAAGGCGATTAAATAGAGCAGCGGCGAAACCGCCATACCGGCAATCTGACGTTTGAACCGGCGTTTGAGAATCAATACTTCGCGGAGGTATACGGCGATGAATCCTTGCATGGTCATTCCTTTGCTTAACACTTAACACTGATCAATAGAACCTAAACTGGGCGATTGTCGAGCTTGCCGCATATACAAGGCAGATGTCTTTCCGCTATAGTCGCCTATGCGGGAAGGCATCTAACGCCGGATATGCGGTGAGATCGGCAACCCCGTCAGGGGTTCAAATTCTGGGAGGCAATAATGACCTACCGTATTACCATGCTTGCCAATTTTCATGCATAACAGGATTTGAATCGCCCAGTTTAGGTAGAATTTAGTGCGCACCATGGCCGGCATGGGCCTTATTCGCATGACTACCGTGCCCACCACCCCCATGAGCACTATGTCCATGCCCATGACTACCATGCGCCTGCCCGCCATGGACCGGCTTTGTCTCACCTGGAGCGACATCCACCTTCTTGCCGGTCAGGGACAAAAACGCATCTTCCAGGTTGACCCGGCGCAGAGTAAACCCGTTGTTACTGGCCGCACCCGACGCCTGAGCAGCCTCCCGGCTGGGAAAGTAGGTGGATTTCATTCCATCCTCGGTGACCCAATCAATGGCCCAGTGGCCGACACCGGCCATCAGCGTGGTAGGTGTGTCCACGGCCACGATTTGCCCACTGTCCAGGAACGCCACCCGGTCGGCCAGAAACTCGGCCTCCTCGATGTAGTGGGTCGTGAGAAATATGGTCGTGCCTTTTTGTTGAATCTTCTTGATCAACGACCAGATGCGCCGCCGGATACTGGCATCCAGCCCCACGGTGGGCTCGTCCAAAAATAAAATACGCGGATCATGCAAAAGGGCGCGGGCAATCATGACCCGGCGCTTCAAACCACCGGACAGCTGTTTGACAAGACTGCCCGCACGATCACTAAGTTCGATATAGGTCAACAGTTCGTCGATGCGCTGTTTACGGGCTGACGCCGACATACCGAACAGTCGGCCATGGATATCCAGGTTCTCGCCCACGGTCAGCTCGCTATCCAGGTTCACATGCTGGGGCACTAAACCGCACTGCCGTTTCGCCGCCATGGATGCGGTTTTGATGTCATGCCCGTTTAAGGCCGCCGTTCCCGCTGTCAGCCGGGTCAGACCGGTGAGAATGCGGATCGTCGTGGTCTTACCGGCCCCGTTGGGACCCAGGTAGGCGAACAGTTCGCCTTCGGGAACGCGCAGGTTGATGCCGGATAGAGCTTGGTGGTTTCCGTATGATTTTTGTAGGTTTTGTATGTGTATCAATTTCTATTGTCCTCTGAAAGAAAAGTGTTAAGTGTTAAGAGGAGGATGGGAATCGATTTAAAATCGACAGTATTCCTCAACTTAACACTTAATCACTTAACACTTAAAACTTATGCTGATCAGGCTTAAGCGATCCATGATCTTTGCGTATGGTTCACCCAGAAACCGCACGTTTCTTAAGCGCCTGAACATTATCGGCAATTTCCATCAACGGCTGGCGGCGCACCCGATGCGGCAGGGCCAGTTCGGCGGCGATCTGGATATCCTTTGATTCCACCACGGTGCGGCTCTCGTAGGCGGCCAGGGTTTTGGCGGTCTTCAGGATGATGATGTCTCCCCGGTGCCCGTCCACGCCGACATCCAGGCAGTATTGAGCGATCTCGTATAGCCGTTCCCGAGCGACGGTTACTTGAGCATAGAGATTTTTCGCCAATAGGATACGCTCGGTCAATGCCTCGGATTCGGATGCCCATTGGCTGATGAAATCCTCCGGGTGATCATCGAATGCAGCACGTCGCTCCATAACCGCCACGCGGTCATCGGCGCCGGTGATGCCTTCGATATTGACACACAGCCCGAATCGGTCGAGCAATTGCGGCCGCAGTTCGCCCTCCTCGGGGTTCATGGTGCCCACCAGGGTAAAACGGGCCGGATGAGAAAAAGAGACCCCTTCCCGCTCGATACTGTTAACGCCCATGGCCGCCGAATCCAACAGCACATCGACCACATGATCGTCGAGCAGGTTGACTTCGTCCACATAAAGGATGCCGCGGTGCGCCGCGGCCAACAGTCCCGGCTCGACCCGTTTTTCTCCTTTTTTCAGCGCATGCTCCAGGTCCATGGTGCCCACCACGCGATCCTCGGTGGCGCCCACGGGCAGTTCAACCACCCGCACCTTGCGCGTCTTTGTGGGGGGGACACCATCGCCGGAAAGGTTCAACAATTGGGCGATTTCCAGATAGACCGCCTCTTCTTCTTCGGGTGCCAGCTGAAAGGGATCATCGGCATACACCTCAATTTCCGGCAGAATATCGGCCAGGGCCCTTACCGCCGTTGACTTGGCGGTGCCTTTTTCACCCCGGATCAGCACGCCGGAGAGCCCGGGATTGATCACGTTGAGGATCAGAGCCAGTTTCATCTTCTCCTGACCGACGATGGCGGTGAAGGGGTAGATCGATGCTTTTTTCACAGTTGTTGTCCTTTCACAATATTGACCAGGCTTTGGGCCTTGAGGTCGTCGATTTTGAAATAGCGGGCCTGAAGAGCGGCTGCCAGGCGCTGAGCCAAGCCAAAGGTGACCAGTCCGGCCTCCTCGGTATCCACCACGATATGCTGAATCCGCTCATCCCGGCCCATGGCCGTGGCCAGACGCATGGCTTCATCCACCGGCTTGCCCTCGCCCAAGGCGACATTGCTTTTCCCGTCGGTGATCAGAATCACAATAGGACGGGCGGATGGGTCTTTGAGCAGCATGTTGCGCACCTGCTCAAAGGTTTTGGCCAGGCCAGCCGACAGCGGGGTACGTCCGCCAACCGGCAATTCTCCAAGCAGTTTGCCGGCCAGGTCCACTGAGGTCGTGGGCGGCAGATTGACAATGGCTTCGTTTCGCCGAAACGAGATCATGGAAACACGGTCCCGTTTCTGGTAGGCGTCAAGCAAAAGCGACATGACGGCCCCCTTGGAAGCGGCCATGCGCCCCCGGGCCCCCATGGAACCGCTGGCATCCACGGCAAAAAAGAGATAATTGCCGATACGCTTCTCGCGGATCTTTTCGCGGATGTCTGTATCGGTCAGCTTGACGCAAAGGCCGTTGCCGTTCCCGTTGCTGCGCGATTTCTGATAGGGCGCGGCGGCCCGCAAGGTGGCGTCCAGGGCAATATCGCCATGCTGGCGGTTCATGCAGCTTTTAACGTATCGCCCCTGTTTCTGGGAAACGCGGGTGCGCGACCGGCGCCCGGAACCCCGCCGGAACAGGCGGTCTTTGGGAACCGAGAGCGGCTTGACCTTGAAGGTCGCACCGATCTCAAAGATGCGATCCTCGGCAGACTGGGGTTGCGGCGTCGCCTGGTCAGGCTCAGACTGGTTTTCGCCCGGTGACTGATCCGGCTGGGACGATTGAGGCTGCTCCTTTTCCTGGCCTTCCTGCTGTTCAGGCGGCTGCTCCTCCTCCGGCGGTGGATCTTCCTGGGGTGGTTCGTTGTCCTCATTGTCTTGAGAATCCTCTGGCGGTGGTGGTGGCGGCGGAGGGGGCGGCTGCGCTTCCCGGCGCCGGTGCACCAACACCATGGGCGCCACCTGCCGAATGTGATCGACGGTCACCTCGTTTGCCGACGCCAGAGCGGCCACAGCCAGGGCGGCCTGTTCCATCACCAGATCGGCCCGATGGCCGGCCACATTGTTTTCGGTACACAATTCACCGATGAAGCTGCGCAGATGACGGGGCATACGCACCCCCGGCAGGTTTTCCCGGCCGGTCTCGATCCGGCGGGCAATGGCCTGGTTCTTCTCGGCAATGGCTCTCATAAAAGCGGCCGGGTCATTGTCAAATTCCTCTCGACGCTGCATGAGGGTCACCCGGTCGTCAGGGGATTCAGCGCCGGCGGTTTCCACACACAGGCCAAACCGATCGAGCAGCTGGGGGCGCAGTTCACCCTCCTCGGGATTCATGGTGCCCACCAGAATAAACCGCGATGGATGGCAAAATGAAATCCCCTCGCGTTCGATAATGTTCTCGCCCGATGCTGCCGCGTCCAGGACGATATCCACGATGTGATCGTCAAGCAGGTTGACCTCGTCCACATAAAGGATTCCCCGATGGGCATCGGCCAGAAGCCCCGGCTGCAATGCACGCTGCCCCTTTTGGATGGCCAATGAGAAATCGATCCCGCCGACCACGCGGTCCTCGGTGGCGTTCAAGGGCAGATTGACGACCCGCACCCGCCTTCTGGCCGCTCTCAACCGGCTGCCCAACTGGCGGCACCCCTCGCAGTAGGACTCAGGTTGATCGGGCAGGCAGGCATGCGGACAGCCCTCGACCACATCGATCTCGGGCAACAGGGCTGCCAGGGCTCGAACCGCCGTGGATTTGGCCGTGCCCTTTTCCCCCCGGATCAACACTCCGCCGATGGCCGGATTGACGGCATTGAGCAAAAGGCTTTGCTTTAGATCGTCCTGGCCTATTATTGCGGCGAAGGGGAAGACGGGTCGGTGACCGGTGGTCGGTGATCGGTGATCGGTTATCGGTGACCGATCGTCAGATGTTGTCTTAGCCCCCTGAATGCTTTGGGCTTGTGCCTGACTGGTTAACATGTTGTTCCTTCTTTCATTATAGTTTGACGGATTCGTAAAAAGCCCGATATCGGCGTTACGCTTCATCCTTCGTCACTGCGGAGTACAAAAAGTACGCCTCATTCCTCAGGATTCGCAAGCCTTGATCTCGGGATTTTTACGAATCCGTCTGAAACACGACTTTTTATGAGTTCATCATCGTTTATTCTTTCTCATCTTTTACTGATCACCGTTCACAGGCCACTGTTCACCGATTCAGATTTTCCAATTAATCCCCGCCACCCAGGTAAACGGCGGTGCCAACAAACCGTCGGCATAGTAATAGGTTTTGTCGAAGAGATTATCGATATCAGTAAAAAGAGAAAATCGTTCGAAGGCGTATTCAGCCCTGAGGCCGACGATCGTGTACGCCGGAACGGTCTTGGTGTTGGCACTATTGCGGTAGACCTTGGACGCATAGTTACCGGTCAGCACGATGGAGATGGGTTTGGCCGGCTGCCAGTAGGTATCCAGCTTGACTTTATGTTTCGCTTTGCAGGCCAGCCACAAGTCGGTTTCCTCATCCACGGCCTCCATGTAGGTATAGCTTCCTTTGACTTTGATGGTTTCATGGGGTTTCCAGGTGAGTGCCATATCCCCCCCCGTATAGGTCACCAGCCCGAAGTTCTGGTATTGGCCAATACCGTCGTCACCGGTCACATAGGTGATGCGGTCGGACAACCGGTTGTAGAAAAACGAAACGCTGCCGGACAGGATGTCCCATGGAGCGACAAACAGAGAGACGCTGTAGTTGTCGGCCGTTTCCATAATCAGGTCGGGATTGGGGTTGGTGGAGCTGGTCTGGTTGTACCGCTGGCGAAATGACGGCGTGTTATTGGTCCGACTGTAGGCAGCGGTGGTCCGCCAGTGCTTGCGCTTGTAGGTCAGCTTGGCTTCCGGATTAACGGCATCGTCAAAAGCTGAATTGATGTTGGCCCTGAGCCCTGCGGTCAGACTGATATGATCGTCGAGTCCGCTTACGGTCTGGGCGGCAAACATGGAATAGGTTTCCTCTTGCTGATCGTCAAAATCACTGCCGCTGGCCAGACCTTGCCGGAATGCGCCGCCAACGCTCAATTCCCCCCAATCTCCGGTAGCCATCGAGGTCACCAGGTCCTCGCCCCACTCGGCGACCCGAAGGGTCTGATCGATCCCCCGGGTAACATCGGTATTATAATTGTTCCCACCGTTATAGTAAGTGGTGCTGGTTACCGGGCTCCAGTTTGCTTGAAGCGATAGACTGGTATTATCCGTGGACTTGCGCGAAAAAGGGGTGGGATGTTCGGGCAGACCACTAAGCCCCCGCTCATCATCGAGGTAATCGCCGATGAATGTAATGCTTCTTTTCGCATCGCGATTGTAGCCCAACCGGACGCCCCCCTGCCAGCGTTCCTGGTCATTATTGACTTTATAACCGTCGGTGCTTTCGAAGCCACCGTTCACACCGAATACCCAGCGACCGACGCTGGTCTGCAAATTGGCATAACCGTAACCGGTGCCGTAGTTGCCCCCATAGGCCTTGACATTCCCGGTCAGACGCTGAACCTTCCTGGTGGTGATCAGAATGACACCGCCAGAGGCGTCCTGACCGTAACGCAGTCCGCCTTTACCACGCAAAATTTCGATACGTTCCACCTCATCGGGTGAGACCAGATCCCACTTGATGCTACCATGACTGGAGGTCGGATCGTTAATGGGCCGGCCGTCCACAAAAACCTTGACCTTGACGGAACCGCGAATACTGACCGACGAAGTACCGGCATTCACGCCAGGTACGTGATTGAGTATATCGGCCATTTTGTGGGCCTGCATGGCACGGATCTCCTCGGCGGTGATAATGATGGTATCGCCGTTTTCAGTTATCGGTGATCGGTTATCGGTGATCGGTGGATGTTCCTCACCAGTGGCGGTGGATTGCTCATCAGCGAAAATCGTAGGCGGCTGCATCAACAGAATAAATAGACAGATCAACAAGGTACGCATTATCAGGAATTCCAATCTCTTTGAGCAGACATTCAATTATCACCCAGCTACCAACACCCACTTACCGATTACCGTTCACTGATCACTGATTACAGATCACCGATTACCGATCACAGATCACCGATCCCCAACAACCTGATCACTGGACACCGGCACCTCGTCACTCCACTCCTCGATCTCACCCTCCATCTCCAGGTACGCATTACGCAGATCCTCGGTCATCTCCTCGCTGGCGTCCCACATGCCGCGATTGATGGCCTCGAGCAGCTTGTCGAGGATATTCTGCAGAGCAAAGGGATTGACCTCTTTCATCCATTCCTGCATCTCGGGATCCAGGGCGTAGGCGCTGGCGATCTTCTCGTACATCCAGTCGTCAATCACCTCGGCGGTGGCGTCCCATCCCAGCACCACATCCATCATGTGCGAGATGTCGCCGGCACCTTTGTATCCGTGGCGCTTCATGCCCGCCAACCATTTGGGATTGACCAGCCGGGAGCGCAGCACATGCTTGGCCTCTTCGAAGGTGGTGCGCATTTTGACCCGCTTGGGATCGGAACTGTCGCCCATCATGGCAAAGGGCAGGCTGCCGCGCACGGTCTTGGCTGCCACGATCATGCCGCCATAGTAGTTGTAATAATCGGTACACGACATCATGTCGTATTCCCGGGAGTCCTCGTTCTTTACGGTCACGTCCATGCGCGCCAGGTGCCGCCGGTAGACGTCGGGTTTCTGCTTTCCGTAGCTGCCCCGACCGTAGGCGTGAGAGGAATAACGGATATAGTTGTTGCCCAGGTCTTCCTGGGTTTCCCAGTTCTTGGACTCCACCAGTTCGGTCACCCCGGCGCCGTAAGTACCCGGCGGGCAGCCGAAAACACGGAAGGTGGCCTCGCGATAAGCATCCTCTTCACTCATGCCTGCCTGGCGGTATTCCTCAAGATCTTTGTACACGTTGCGCCGCACAAAATTGGACTCCGGCGACTCCTTGAGCGCCGAGACGATGCGTACGGCCTCGTCGATGCGCTCGACCAGGTTGGGAAACGAATCCCTGAAAAGCCCGGAGATACGCGGGGTCACATCCAGCCGGGGACGCTTGAGTTCGCTTGCCGGAATCACTTCCAGGCCGGTCACGTTACCGCTGCCCTTGGCCCATACCGGACGCACCCCCATTAAATAATAAACTTCGGCAATATCATCGCCCCGGGTACGCATGGTGCTCGTGCCGTAGATCAGGATACCGATGTTGTCCGGATAGCGACCCGACTCGGCCATGTAGCGTTCGATGAGCGCATCGCCCAGGCGCACGCCCACCTCCCAGGCTGCCGGGCTGGGAATCTTGTTGGGATCCACACTGTAGAAATTACGGCCCGTGGGCAGAATGTCGGCCTGGCCGCGCGTGGGTGCCCCCGAGGGACCGGGGGGGACGAACCCACCGGTAAAGCCGGTAAAACTGTAGTCAAATTCCTCCACGCAGCGCCGGATGTTGGGCACCAAAGTATCGGCAATGTAGGTGAGCACTTCCTCGGCTTCCGCCGACGGGCGATCGAGCAACTCCCCCACCAGTCCCGATACGCGGTCCGGCTGGTAGTCCGTGGCCGCCAGACCTCTGGCCAGGGCCAGAGCCTTTTCATGGGCCTGGTGAACAATTTCAGCCCCGCTCAGGCCGCCAAAACGCGCCGGGCGCTTGCCACGGTGATCCAGCACATCGTCATAATCGAATCCCATGGCGCGTACCATGGCCTCACGCAGGGACGGCACACTGCCGTTGGCCAAACGGGTAAGCTGAACCACAAACTCCTCCAGCCGTTCATCCTCGGGCGGGGTGCCCATCGTGTGCAGACCGTCGTTGATCATGGTGTCGGACAGCTCTTCGATGTAGGCATGCAGCCGTTCCAGGAATCCGTCGAAATCACCCAGGGCGGTTTCCCGGTCGATTTCCAAATCCTTGTCCAGGCTGGCTGCCTCCACGGCTTCCCAGATCATGGGCTGCAGGATCTCCACCTTGGCCGGATCCTCGCTAACCGCTACGGTATAATCGTTGACTAGGCCCTGTACCTTGCCCAGATCATCGTACAAATCGGCGTTGGTGTATGCCGGGGTGAGGTGGTCGATGATGCAGGCAAAGCTGCGCCGCTTGGCCTGGGTGCCCTCGCCGGGATCGTTGATGATATAAGGGTAAACGTTGGGCAGTTCCATGATCGCCAGGTCCGGGTAACAGGTCTCGGACAGGCCCAGGGACTTGCCCGGCAACCACTCCAGAGAGCCGTGCTTGCCCACGTGCATGACCACATCGGCCTTGAACACGTCCCTGATCCAGCGGTAATGGGCCAGGTAGTGATGGGGCGGAGAGAGATACATGTCGTGGTAGATCGCATCGATATTCTCAAAGTATCCGCGGGGCGGCTGGATGGTCATGAACACATTGCCGTTGATGATGCCGGCAAAATGCATCTGATCGTCGTGGACGAACAGGTCGCCGGGGATTTCTCCCCAATCGGCGGTCTGCTTCTCACGGATGCTCTCGGGCAGTGCCTTGTGCCAGGGGGTGTACCACTGCCGGTCGGCATGGGCCTCGGCCCGGGCGGCCAGTTGATCGGGCGTCAGCCAGCGCTGATCGCAGGTCATGCGGCTGAGCATGTCATGGGCCAGTTCGTCACCGTCCGAGTAAGTCTGATCAATACGGTAACCGTCCCGCTGCATACGGTCCAGCAGCCCCTTGACGCTGGCGAAACTGTCCAGACCGGCGGCGCAGCCGATGCGGTCGTTACGCGGCGGATAGTGGTGAAAAATGATGGCCACCCGGCGCTCGGCATTGGTCTTGGCCGACAGCCGCCCCCAGTTGAGAGACAGCCGCACCATTTTGTTGACCCGCTCCTCAATGGGCATGTACTTGGCAAGCAAGGCGCCGGTAATCGGATCAACGGTCTCCTGCTCGCGAGTGGCCACCGGCACGGTGATCAGGGCCCCGTCAAACTCAGGCTGGGCCGCCGAGTAGGAGACATCCATGGTGTGCATGCCCTGAAGGCTCTCCTTCCACAGGGCGTATGGATTGAGCGTCACCATGGCTTGAATTAAGGGCACGTTCAGACGCGGCAAAAGCACCTTGTACTCGGGTGCCGCCAGGGTAAGGGAGAACATCAACGGGTTGATCAGCACCTGGATGCGAGGCCGGTCGCCATCCATGAAAAAATGCTCCACAATGTAATCGGCGCCGCGGTTGCCTCGATCGGCGTCCTTGTAGCGTTGATGGAATACCGGAATCACATTGGCGCCCTGAGCCTCGATGGAGCGGATGATGGCGTCGATGAAGGCCAGGTTGTTGTTCAACCAGTAGGTCTGGTAGAACCACAGACCCACGGTGGGTTTGTCCGGATCGACCTTTTCTCTCAGGTAATCGTCAAGATCCGGAATCCCGGACAGGTCCGGATGATAGATGCCTTCAAAGGGAAGAACCACGGCCGGCTGGCAGGTCTCCTCGGCGAAAAAAAGGTGATTGTACAGATAAATCAGCAATTGATGATAGTTGATATGGCCACCGTGACCCAGGTAGCGTTGGACCTCATCCCAGACCGGGGTACCGAAAGCCGGTGAATGCTCCCGGGCGGCCTCCACCGAATCCTCATCGCCGCCGGTGGGCTGGATGTGCAAAAAAGGCCGCTTTTCCTCGGGCAATGCGTCCAGGGCCTCGATTAACTGATCGAAAGCCGGGAAGGAGGGCTTGCCGCCATGCAGGGTGACAATAATGGCATCGGCTTTGATCGCCTGGTCCACGAAGGCCTGCTGACGGGATTTATCGAACAATTGGGTTTGCGTGCGGGCATGAACGTTGATATTGCCGCCGGCATCAAGATATTGACGCACCCCCTCGCTTAAGGAGGGCATTTCCATGGCCGTGGCGGAAAAGTAGCATAAGGTGTAAGATCGCATCATCTCTCCATCTCTATAGATTGTATTTGTCATACCACTGCCAATATCTCAGCCTGCGGGTCTTCCTTTTTCATGCCGGGAAAATGCTGATCAAGCGCGTCCAAAAGCTGGGCCACATCGCCACAGCGCACGATCTGGTCGTCCGCCTGGGGCGGCAGCTGGCCGTCAACGCCGTTTCGACGCAGGCTGAGCACCGTTTTACCTTTTTCCAGAGCGGTGTGCAGCAGTTTGACATTGCCCTGGTTCATGGGGCCGACTTGAAAACCACAGTCGATGACTACATCGCACGCTTCCAGCCGGCTATCGGCTTCGGTCAGGGCCGAGTCATCGATCGTCTGCATGGCCTCCTGACTGGTACACTCGGCACCCAGGGAGCGCGCCACAAAGTAATCCAGGTCATTGGTGTGCAGCACGCCGGTGGTGATGCTGAATCCGCGTTTGGACAACATACGGTAGATCAGCGCCCCGCTGCCCATGCCGGCCAGTACAAACGCCCGTCCGCTTTGACCATTGCCACGCAGTTCGATACTGCCCAGATTGTGGTCGAAATCCGCACCATCAAAGTCGTACAGCCCGGCCACGGTGTTGTTTTTGAGCACGGCTTCAGGAATCCCCCAGTCGACCACGGCCCCCGACTTGACCAGCGCCACTCGGTCGGAGACTTTGGCGGCCACATCCACGTCGTGCAAGGAGGCAACCACGGTAATCCCCTCGCTGCGACACAGGTTGCGCAGGATTCCCATCACTTCCACCCGGTGTTTCAAATCCAGGTGCAGGGTGGGCTCGTCTAGGAGGAGCAGACGCGGTTGTTGGGCCAGGGCCCGGGCAACGAGTGCCTTCTGGCGCTCGCCGTCACTCAGGTCACTGAAGGTACGCGCGGCAAGGTTATCGGCATGCACGGCACAAAGGGCGTGTTGTACTGCCTGGTGGTCGGCTTCCCCCAGCCGGCCGAGAAAATCAGTATGCGGATAGCGACCCAGGGCCACGAATTCGTAGACCGTAAAAAGGGGCGGAGAAACCTTGTCGGTCAGCACCACGGCCATGACCATGGCCAGCTCCATGGCGCTCATTTGAGATAGCGGCCGGCCCTCGATTTCAATCTGGCCCTCGAGCGGGTCCAGATGCCGCGACAGGGTGCGCAGCAGGGTGGTCTTGCCGGCGCCATTGGGCCCCAGCAGAGAAATGAACTGACCGGCCTCGAAGTCCAGGTTCAACCCGCTGAGAACGGCTTTGTCCTTGTAGCCGACGGTCAGGTTGCGACAGCTGAGGATGGGATGGTTACTTTTATCGTGCATTGTGCACCTCGTTTTTTTGTGTACCCAATTAAAAGACACGGTGACAGAAAGAGGGGGAGAGGGGGAGAAACGGAGAAACGGTGAGAAAAAACCGTTTCCCCGTCTCCCCATCTCCCCTTCCCCGTTTCTCCCCGTCTTAAACGCTATGTCACATCTTAACGCTCCGCTTAAGCAAAAGCGCGATCACCACCGGCGCGCCGAAAAAGGCGGTAATCGCCGACAGGGGCAGTTCCACCGGTGAGAGCACCATGCGGGCGATCAAGTCACACAGACTGGTAACCAGACCGCCGACCAGGCAGGCACCGGGAATCAGAATGCGGTTGTCCGAGGTCTGGAAAATCAGGCGCGCCATGTGAGGCACGGCCAGGCCGACAAAAGCCACCGGTCCGGCCACGGAGGTGATCATACCGGCCAGGGCGCAGGCACACAGCAGGATCAGTACACGAAACCGGCGGATATTGACTCCCATGGAAGCGGCATAGGTTTCACCGAGCAAAAAAGCGTTGAGCGGTTTGCTCAAGAAATAGACCAGGGCCAGGATCAGACCGCCGCAAAAAAACATGACACCGATCTCGCTCCATTTGAAGCCGGAAAAGCTGCCCAACTGCCAGAGCACAAACCCCTTGATCTTCTCTTTCTCGGCCAGGGCCGTAAGCACACTGGTGACCGCATGGCACAGGTAGCCCATCATCAGCCCCACGATCAAAAGTGTGATCCCGTTTTTGACCTTGGACGCCACGGCCACTACAATCAGCATGACCCCATAGGCACCGACAAAAGCAGCGATAGTAGTCATAAACGGGGATAGCACGGTCATGCCCACGGTCAGTGTGGTGAGCATCACCAATGAGACCATCACTGTAGCACCATGTGAAATCCCCAGGATAAAGGGTCCCACAATGGGATTACGAAAATAAACCTGCAATAAAAGTCCCGATGTAGCCAGAAACGCACCGCCTAAAATGGCGGCAATGGCTCTGGGAATACGGATTTTCCATAGGATCGATCCCGTGGTGGCGCTCAAGTGAGGGTGCACAATCGCCTGCCAGACCTCCGCAGGAGAAAAGGAAACCGATCCGATGCCGATATTGAAAATCAGCAGGATCAGGGTAAACGTACCCAAAAGGGTGAAGGCGACCGTCGGTCGCCGAAGAGTTATGGGGTTTACGGTAGGAATGGTTTGCTCTGCTGTGCTCATGACTGTTCTCCATTTTCTTCCGGGTCTGTATCGGGTAATTCCGTGAAATAACGGTACGTATAGTCAGGGTAGACTTCAGGATGGAGGATCGCGGCAATTTCGGTCAGGATTTCATCCAGGTGATCGCCGGACTGAACGTAATGGGGCAATGGCGCATACACCTTGCCTTCCTTGATCGGCCGGATATCGGCCAATAGCGGGTTCATGCGCGCCAGTGCCGCCTTGGAAGTAATGCCATCCTTCGACGTTCGATAAGTGAAAAAAATATCGGCATCTTCCCCGCTGTAAAGAAAACGTTCCACGGCAATTTCGATACAAGAGGTGCCATAGACATCGTCAAACAGGTAATCGCTATCGGCAAGCCCCACCAGTTCGCCAACCCAGGCGTTGCCCGGTTCCACCAGCACCCGCTTTTCATAGATGTCTCCCCACATCACATTGGGTGGTTCTCCGCAACCGGCCGTGCGATCCCGAATGTCGATCAGGGCCAGGTTTACCCGGTCGAAAAAGGCCTCGGCTTCCTTCTCGCGGTGGAAAAAGGGAGCCAAAAACTGGACGAAGCGCATACGCGCATTGAGACACATGGCCACCGGTGTGGAAGTAACGGCGCAGGGAATGCCCAACTCCTCAAGCATGGGAATCACGGCGTGATCCCAGGTGAGCACCAGCTCGGGCTGCTGCTGTTTGAGCCGTTCAAAATCGATGCTGCTTGAATCACCCAGGAAAGCGATTTTTCCGGCGGCCATTCCCTCTTTGACCTCGTCAATGTACCAGCGATCTGCCGGCGTGGTCACGCCCACCAATGTATCCTCCAGCACCCCTAAAGCGCGCATGATGGCCACGTCAAAATAGCCGTAGGCCACCACCCGTTTTACCGGTGTGCGCACGATATGATGGGGGGCCACATCCTTGGGTGCCGGTGCATCACGCGGAATCAGCACCAGGGTACGACCGGCCCCATCGCGAACATCAGTGCGTTGGTCAGATACATGATTGATGGCAAATTCGCCAATCTGGATAAAATCACCCTGCTTTTTTCCTCCGGAATCAGTGCACGCACAGACAAGCAACAGCATGAGAAGAAGCGTCACAACAGCAATAATCGATTTCATTGAGGGTTGCATTTATTGTTTTCCTTGAATGACCTTTTTTGTTTGGAACGTTTTTATGCAATAGGGAATTTTCCATTCACCATTTTCAATTATCCATTTTACCTTTCACCCTTACCGGCTTGGCGTTAGCCTTTACGAACCGCCATCCACTCGGCCAGATACATGGCCATCCCCACGGTAAATAAAATGATGCCGGCCAGATATAGTATCACGCCTGGATCCTTGCGGATGGTCAGGTCGATTCTCACTTTTCGATTCATCCCCCCATCTTTTCGTTTGGGATTGAAATCCTTTAAAAACATGCTGTAGCCATGGCATCGAAGGGGTCGGTTATAGGTCAGCATGGCCGATTGCTGCCGGTCACCATCCATGATCTGTAGTTTTGCCCGCGGTTGCAGCACCCGGTCCTCGAAGGCCGGCAACCGATCTCCTTTGTAGTAGAGTGGATCAAGTTCGATCAGGGTGATACGGGCATCGGTGCCGGGCAGATTGAATGGCACATCCGGAATCAATGTGCGGGTAATCAATACTTGTGAGAAAAGGTAGCTGCAAAGATAACCACCAAGAATGATAATCATGGCATAATGCATGATGTGCGGGGCGAATTTAAAAAAAAGGCGACGGGGTCTGAAGTGTCTGCGCCGGGCGATGAGCGACACCACCCGGTCCGTGGTGCAGACAAAGGTATTGACGCACAAAAGCGTCAAAAGGCCTAAAAGGACAAAAAACCACATGGTATAGACAAGATTGGATTTGCCATAAGTCTGAATCCAGGTGGCCAGGCCGATGTCGTTTAATGGGGCAAAAAGAATCGTTCGCCGATTCAGACAAATATATCCGATGGTCAGGTCGGCGGTCAGAAGCAAACAAAGGATCACCGTCAGGTGGATACTGCCCAGTTTATTCCAAACCAAGCGCACCACACTTGATGCCGACTTATTGGGCTGTGATACAGCAAGTTCTAGCATAGCCACACCATGTTTTTTTAGCTGAGTTTACGAGTGGTTATTACAATATTTACAAGGGCCACCGAAATGGTCCCAGTTCCGGTACGCAATTCAACACCAATACCACCAGGGCGCCGGCGGCGGCATACATACCACGACCACGGGCGGTCCATGAGCCGGTCAGGTGCAGATGCAACAGACAAATATAAAAAAACCAGGTGGCCATCGTCGTCGTGATAGCCGGATCATCCCAAACCACCGGTGTTCCCCACCCCAGGTAAGACCACAATTCTCCGGTGAACATGGATAAGGTCCAGAGGGTGAAGCCCCAGACGGTCCATAACATTGAACGGGAAGCTGGGGAGCTACTGTGACGGGGGGACGGGGTGAGTGGGTGACGCGGAGATGATTTAAACTGCGTGTCTCCGTTTCTCCCCCTCTCCGTTTCTCCCCTTCCCATAGTCAGTCCCGCCATGGCCCAGGCGGCAGCGATCAAAAAACACCCCCGGCCCGCCACGCCAAACCAGAAAAACAGATGGGCCCAGATGGTTTGCGATTTGACAAATGGGATGTAGTAATCCTTGGGAAACAAAACCGCCGCCAGGGCAATCACCACAATCAGCGTCAGAACGGCAGGCCACGTCCAGCCACCGTCCCGATGACGACTTAAGGCGAGCATCACGCCTAAAAACAGGGGTAATACCACAGGTCCCATATACATGGGCAGCATGGGCCAAGCCAGCCAATAGCGCCAACCCACCGCTGCCATATTGGCCAGGAGGCCTAAAACGAGAACCAATAACGCAGTCCTTGACCGCTGGCCGAAAACAAAGGCGCAAATCAGACTCATCCCGTAAAAGCAGGCGGCAATTTTGAAAAGCAGTTGTGCGTTGATCAACACGGTTCTTCCTGTTAGTTTGAATGGTGCTTGGATGGATGCGGGTTCATCTCGTTCACGGATAACATCGCCAATTGCTTGAGGGCCGTATTGGCGGCCTTGCGCTGCTTACGATGCTTGGCGGCCTTGGCAAAGGCGTCTTTACTGGTGGCGATATCGTTCATCTGCCAGGCGGCGTATCCGGCCATCAACCAGGCCCTGCCAACATGGCGGCCCTTGTTCCGGGCGGCCTTTTCATAGGCCGCAACGGCCTGATCAAATTTATCCATGCTGTAATACAGCTCGCCCTTGAGCAGTATGATATCGGCATCGTCCGAATCCGGATCCACCGCATTGATGACGGCCAGGGCGGTTTCCGGCTTGCCCAGCTGGCGATAAGCGGTGGCCAGTTGCTGCAACATCGATTTGTCTTTTTTTTCTTTCAAACACGCTTCGTAAAGCGGAGCGGCCTTGACCGGGATGTTCAACTGCAGGTTCAAATCGGCCAGCAATTTTTTTTCTTCCATGGACAGTGGGGTGAGAAACGAGTAGATGGTCAGCGCCATCAATGCGTCTTCATACTTTTCGACATTCAATTGGATGTGAGCCAGTGCTTTCCACCACTTGGCCAGCGTCGGCGTCTGCCGGGTGAGTGTATGTGCAAGGTCAAGGGCTTCACGTTGCATGTCAAGTTGCATGTACTGGTGAAGCAGAATCTCCTGCCATTGAATCTGCTTCTCACCGGTAAAGGCTCTGCCAGCTCAAGGATATATGGCAAGGCCCGCCGGGGCTTTTCCGCAG
>Ga0272444_10001107_pt1 | contig 26544 bp, 23 predicted proteins | sample SSMForm13_FD_201033 | JGI IMG/M metagenome (GOLD analysis project Ga0272444, IMG submission 201033) | Marine sediment archaeal communities from Little Sippewissett salt marsh, Falmouth, MA, United States - SSM-Form-13 | ecosystem: Environmental > Aquatic > Marine > Wetlands > Sediment ...
GGCAGGGCCAGCGGGGGCGGGGCGGGCCGCCCTCAGGAGGCGAACCGTTCCCGCAGGAAGCGCTTAAGCGGCGGCACCAGGCGGGGCATGGTGGCCGCCGCGATGGTGCCCACGGAAGCGAAGTTGAGCACCCGCGCCAAGGTTCCCGGCAGTTCCCCCTTGATTTCGATCTGGTGGCCCGTCAGTCCCACCCGGGCGCCGGCAAAGGGGGACTGCTTGACGCGAAAGCTGCCGGCCTTGGGGTCCAAGGGCAGAATTTCAAAATCCGGAAACCCCTTTTGGAGGGCCGCCATGACGGTCTCCGGCTTGAGGGGGCGATGCTTTTTGGCGACGCGGACGACTGCGGGCTTCATGGTTTCTCCTCCGGCAGCGTTTGCAAGGGGTCTCAAACGTCTCGGGCAGCCGGCCGGGGCCGTTTTCAGCCGACGGCAGATACCGCACGCCGCCAGAGGACCGGCCGCGCGAAGGTCAAAAAGCGCTCATCCGGATCAATCTTAAAAGAATTCGGGGGCAGCGGTCAAAGTTTTTTTGGGACCGCACCGGAAATGGACGGATCAAACCGGCACCGGCGCCGCTTGACCCCAAGCCGGAATCCGGCACCAACTCTTTATCGGCCGCTCCCATCAGGTTTCAGCGCCGTCCAGGACGTCGGGCGGCCAGCCGTTCGAGTTCCGCGTTGTAGCGCGCGATCAGCTGTGGCCAGGCAAAGCGGCCCATGGCGGCCGCCAGACGGCTGCGCAGCCCCTGCTGCCGCGGGTAGTCCGTGAGGCGCCGCAGGAGCATGGCGTTCAACTCCGCGTCGCTGCGGTAAAAAACGGCGTCATGCAGATCGTCGGGGATGATCTCGGGGTAGGAAAGCCGCGCCGGCAGGAGCGGGAGGCACCCGCAACGGACGGCCTCGACCACCGCCAGGCCGAAGTTTTCCTGGCGTGCGGTGCTGACCACGATCGCCCCCTGCTTCAACCAACCGAAATATTCCGCCCGGGATGCGGCATACCCGAAATGCACGATGCGCTCCCCGTAGCGCCCCCTGGCGCGCACAAAGGCGCCGGGCGGCGGCTGGGGGCTTTCACCCAGAAGCGCCAGCCGGAACTCGGCACCCTTTTCCAATGCGCTGTCCAGGGCCGCGAAGAGGGGCCCAGGATTTTTGTCATAATCCCAGCGGTGATTCCAGACCACCAGCGGCGGCCCATTGGGGTCCGGTGCCGGGAGGGGCTCCACCTCAGCCGGGAAATCGCAGCCGGGATAGAGCACATCGGCCTTGGCCGCGAGCTCGGCCACAATCCAGTGCGGCCGGTATTCCGGCATTCGCGCCAAATACCCCGGCAGACTGCCCAGAAAGGCCGCCCGGTGGGTGCGCGAGTTGAAGAGCAGCCGCTCGGCCGCCAGGGCCGTGGTGATGTCGGTGTGGCCGAGCTGATGGTCGATATGCCCACCGGGGCCCAGGGGATAGGTGAGCTGGTTTTCGTGGAAATAGGCCAGGGTCGGCGGGCATGCGCCCCCGGCCAGGGCCTTGAAATCCGCCAAGCTGAACATCCCGCCGATGATCACCCCGTCGTAGCTTTCAAGGTCGTCAACCGCGCGGGCAAAGTACAGCGCCGCCCCCCGGATGCGCCAGCGCCAGAAGCGCGCGGGCAGCGTCAGAAGATCGATGCGGTGCCGCGAATGGGCCGCCAGCCCGGTTGCAAACGCCCGGTGGGAACCGCCAAAAAAAGATTCCAGAAACAGAAATTTCAGTTCTTTGGTCACGGGGGTGGGATTCCGCGGGGTCAAAGGGCGTGGTCGACAAATATCAAGCGGTCGGTGTCGAACCCCAGGGCCGCCGCCCGGGCGATGAGCGCGGCCTGGGTGGCGGGCTCCAGCCGGGGGGTCCTGGCCAGCAGCCACAGGTAGGACCTGTTAGGCCCGCAGACCAGCGCGTAGCGGTAATTCTCGTGATCCAGAGCACACACGACGTAGGCGCCGTAAAAGGGGCCAAAAAACGAAACCTTGAGGTGCCCCAGATCCGGTGTTTGTGCGAAATAAGCCTTGCCGACCGCCTTCTTCCAGCGCCGCTCCTGCGGCAAGTAGCCCTGATTGACCACGGCGACCCCGCCCTCGGCGCGCAGGCTGTAGGTCGCGCTGACGCGGGTCAAACCGCGCTCGAAGGGATGGTCCAGCCGCGCGATCTCATACCACTTGCCCAGATAGCGGTCGATCTGAAAATCGCCCACGGGGGTGATGCCGGCAGGAGGGGCGATGCAGCCCGCCAGCAGGAGAAAAAGGAGCGCCACGTTTTTTCGCATGTCAGGTCTCTCCCGGTCCCGGGGATGGCCGGCCGCAGGGGCGGTCATGCCATGAGAAGCACCTTGGCGCCCCGGATCTTGCGGGTTTTGAGCTCCACCAGGGCCTGGTTGGCGGCGGCCAGCGGGTAGGTCTGGACCTCGGGCCTCAAGGGCACCGCGGCCGCCAGCTGCAGAAACTGGGCGACATCGCCGCGGGCCACGTTGGCGACGCTTTGGATCCGCTTTTCCATCCACAGATGGGTGGCGTAGTCCAGGCCCAGGAGCTCTTCGCGGTCCAGCGCCTCCTTGCGGATCGCGTTGATCACCAGACGGCCGCCGGGCTTGAGCTGGCCCAGCGCCGCGACCACCGGTTTCCACACCGGGGTGGTGTCGATGATCGCATCCAGCGGCTCCGGCGACGTCTCGAGCGTGTCGCCGGCCCAGACCGCCCCCAGCTCCCGGGCGAACTCCCGCTCCCGGGGGCTGCGGGCAAAGACGAAGACCTCAGCCGCCGGGTAGTGATGGCGCACGAGTTTCAACACCAAATGGGCCGAAGCGCCGAAGCCGGTCAGCCCCAGGCGCTGGCCGTCCTTCAGGCCGGTCAGGCGCAGGGAGCGGAACCCCACCCCGCCGGCGCACAGCAGCGGCGCGGCCTCGGCATCCGCGAAAACCGCCGGAATCTTAAAAGCGAAGGCCTCGGGCACCTTCATGTAGCCGGCATAGCCGCCGTCGGCGTCGCGACCGGTGGCGCGAAAATCGGCGCAGAGATTCTCGTTGCCGGCGCGGCAGTGGCTGCAGGCCCCGCAGGCCGAGAAGATCCAGGCCACCCCGACCCGCTCGCCTTCCCTGAAACGCGCCGCCCCGGGTCCCAGGGCCGCCACCCGGCCGACAACCTGGTGACCGGGGACCACCGGCAGCCGCGGCGGCGGGGTGCGCCCCTCGATTTCGTCCAGCTCGGTGTGGCAGACCCCGCAGGCCGCCACCCGGATCAGAATCTCGCCGGCCCTCGGCACGGGCAGGGGCAGTTCCACCTTCGAGAGCGGCCGGCTGCCCGCCGTCACCGGCCCGATTGTGTCGATCACCATCGCATCCATGTCGTTTTCCTCCCGCCCCAGAAAAATGCCCTGGTTGGACCGACGAAAATCGAAGTGGCCACCCTCGTGCGGCATGGCCGCACCACAAAGGAGATCGCCTCGCGCGTGAACATTTCCAATCGCACGGACGACATGCATCGGGGGGGAAATAACCTGCGAAGTTACCTGCTGACCGACGGATAGCGGCACTCGCGCCTTTGAGCTTGATGCCCTGCCGCCAGGCATTCGCCTCCAACCGAACTTGGTCGTCAGGCCAAGCCTCCAACCGCCAACCATCAATCTGCACTCTCAAGCGAGGCCAAAGGTCCGCAGGCAGCTATCCGGAGCTTTCCTTTGCCGCATGGTCGTAAGCCTCGTCGAGGCGATCGCGCACGTATTGCAACAGGCCCTCGTCCCATTCCTCGATATCGAAGCAATGGGCATCTTCGCCCAGCAGGCCCTCCGGAACAAAGTCACCGAGTTCATCCGGGTCGGTAATCATCTCGCCGAAAAAACAAACGGAGAGCCAGCGCTGGTCGGGATCGTCGTCGATGATATCCACCATGGCGAACAACGGGCGCTGGCTCTGGCGGTGATGTTTGGCCCGCAGTGAATACGATACGCCGGGCCGGGCGACAAAGTCGAAGGTCAGATCGCTTTTTTGGGATAGATGGTCATGGAGATCGATAAAAGCCTTTTTGGTTCTTTGGGGAGTGTCCTTCCAGTTTTGCAATAACTCGTCCAGTTCAGCACTGCAGATTTCGGTCGCCATAGGGAGCGCCTCCTAAAAAGATAAGGGCCTCGGCAAGAAATAATGCCACATCTGGCTTGTCTTTTGGCCCGTCACCGGCGTTACATCCGCCGGCACATATCCCGATATGCACCGGCGAATGTGCCTGGGTGACGAACCAAAATCCGGCGCCATATCGTTGAATTATTGATTGCCGCGACCCTAAGATTCAAAATGAGATATAACTCATCTTTAGGCCACCCATAGCGCCCTGCCGGGGGTCGGGTCAATTCTTTTTTAAAACGGTGGGCTTGCCAGTCAGGAGGACGGTGACGATGACCGCGACTCTCGGCCGCCGGGCGTTTGCCCCGGGGTGTCAGAAAAAGTAGCTGACCCACAGGTAGGCGCTCTCCGGCGATCGCAGGCGCAGGCCGGAGTCGGGGTGCACCACCCCGCCGTACTCGGTGCCCGGTCCGCCCCAGAAGAGATTCAGGCCGCCGGTCAGCTGCAGATTCTGGGCCGCATCCCACACGATCCGCGGCTGGAGGATCCCCGAGGGGTCACCCAGGTTGACGATGGCCGTCAAGAACACGTTGACCAGCGGGTGCATCTCCACCCGCTGGGACCCGGCCAGGTAGAAGCGTCCCAGGGTGAAGAGTTCACCCCGCTCCAGGCGCAGCCGCAGGTCTTGGTCCTCCAGGGCCTCGCGGGGGTCCGAAACCCCGAGGCCGTTGTAATAGAATTCGGCCAGGGCGTACCAGTTTTTCCCCAAGAGGGTCCATGAATAGTCCAGGTTGGCGACGAAGGCCGCAAAACCGCCGCCGTCTTCCAGAAACGTCCAGATGCCGTCCGCGCGCCAGGCGGCATCGCCGAGGTAGCCGCTGCTGCCGATGCCGCCCACCTGGTCGCCGTAGTGGTGCGCGGCCATCAGGTCCCATTCCACGGGCCCCCCAGCGAAATGGGTCTTTGCGGCAAGCGAACTCTGGTTCCAGCCCACGTCGCCGCTGTCCGGATTGCGGCGGGGAACATAGAGGATCTGGCCGCTGGCGCCGGCACCCAACGCCGCCTGGACAAGGGCCATGTCGTCGCCGACCTTGTAGTCGCGATCGATTTCCACCGGAGCGAAGGGGTTGAAGAGGTCCATGGGGTTGAACACCAAACCGTTGCCCCAGGTCACGGCCTGGCGGCCCACGCGCACCAGCCCCCAGGACGGGGTGAGGGTCAGCGCCAGGCGGTCCAGGCGATGCAACACCAGGGTGCTGTCATTCTCCGCGATGGTACTGGTGAGGTCCAGCAGACGGCGATCGTCCTGGAGCTGGCGGGGAACGACGAAAGAGCGGACGGTGCTGCCGGCGCTGGACAGGGCCAGCGCATCGGTCCGCCGGCGGGTGTCCCCCCCTGCGACCAGGGCCTCGTAGTGGGTTTCGAAATACGCCTGTTTTCCAAAGAAGAGCTTGTTTTTCAAACGGAATTCCCCGTTGCCGTCCAGCCAGGGGTTGGTGTCCAGCTCACCGTAGAGGGTGTCCGACCGGGGCCACGCCACGCTGCCCCGCAGCTTGAGATGCCCGCCCCACTGCGCTTCGACCGTCGCGGGTGCGGCCGCGTCCCCGGATTCAAAGTCCGCCGTCGAGCCAGCTGCCGCGTGAAGCACCAGCACAAGAGTCACCAGCGCGGCCGGAAAGCCGCCGCGGCCCCTGCGAAAGCACCCGTCCGCTCTGACCGGCTTTGCCCCCATCGCCCGCCGCTTGGGGTCGCGGTAACAAATAATTCCGCAATTTGTGGAATTGTTATTTTTTTCCGAGGCCCTTACCCCCTACTTCACCCGGTCCTCGGCCACCCGCCCGTCGTGGAGTAAAACCAGACGCCGGGCGAAGTCCATGACCATCCGGTCGTGGGTGGAGAAGACGAAGGTCACGTTTTTCCTGGCGTTCATCTCCTCCATCAGGCTCAGCAGGCCCTTGCCGGCCTTGGAGTCCAGGTTGGCGGTGGGTTCGTCCGCCAGCACGATCGTGGGAGCCGCGACGATCGCGCGGGCCACGGCCACCCGCTGCTGCTGGCCGCCGGAGAGTTCCGCCGGTCGGCGGTCGCACATCTCCCCCAACCCAACCTCCGCCAGGATCGCCCGGGCCCGGTCGCGCCGTTCGGCAGCGGGCACGCCCTGCAGCAGCATGACAAACTCCACGTTTTCAAGCGCCGAAAGCACCGGAATGAGGTTGTAGGCTTGAAAAACGAACCCCACCTTGCGCAGCCGCATCTCGGCCAGCTGCGCCGGGGTCAGGTGCGCCAACTCGCGGCCCTCCACCCGGACGCTGCCCTCGTCGGCGCTGTCCAGACCGCCGATGATGTTGAGCAGCGTGGTCTTGCCCGACCCCGAGGGCCCGGCCAGGGCGATGAAGGCGCCCCTTTCGATGGCAAGGCTGACCCCGTTGAGGGCCGTGACCTGCAACCGCCCCTGGCGGTAGCGTTTGACGATATCCGTGCACACGACGAGGTCCATCCGCCTTACTCCACGATGGCGCCGCAGCCCACCGGCGGCTTTAAAAACGCCGCCTCAGGTGTGGCTCAGGGCTTCGACAGGGGTGAAGCGGGCCGCCTTGAGGGCCGGATAGACGCTGACCACCGCCCCCAGCACGAGCACCACCCCGTTGGCCAGGGCGAGATCCAGGGTGACGACCCGGGGTATGATCACCCGCCCCATCCCGGCAAACTCCAAACCCGCCGCCATGGCCGAAAGGTCGATGCCGCGCTCGGAAAGCGCCAGGACCGAGGCCAGGCCCAGGGCATTGCCGAGGCCGCTGCCCAGGGCCAGCAGCATCAGGGATTCGGTCAGCACCGAGGCCACGATCCCCGAGGGTTTCATGCCGAGAGCCCGCAGCAGCCCGAATTCGCGGATGCGCTCAAAAACGGCCATCAGGGTGGTGTTGACGATCCCGAAGCTCATGGCGACGAAGACCACCAGAAACCACAGGAAGATGAAAACGTCGTACATCTTCAGGATGGCGGTCACCAGCGGCAGGAGTTCCTGCCAGGTGTGGACCTCGCAGCGCTCCGACGCCAGGGCGGTCCGCAGGCGGTGGGCGACGGTATCCACCAGCTGCGGGTCGGGCAGCACGATCGCCACCTCCGAAGCCCCCCCGCCCAGCTTCAACATCACGCGGGCTTGCGCCAGATTCACGAAAACGAACTGCTTTTCCGTGGCGGCCATCTCGGCGTCGAAAACGCCTATGATGCGAAAGGCCCGGGAGGCAATCTCCCGCTCCGTGTCCTGGCTCATCAAGACCAACTTACGTCCCGGCCGGGTGTCGAACTGCTCGGCCAAGGCACGCCCCACCACGATCGCCCAGGGCACATCGGGCGGGAGAAACGCGCCCGTGGTGACCCCGCCGCCGATAAAGGAAACCTGCGCCTCCCGAGCCGGGTCGACCCCCACCAGGGTGACCCCGCCGGAGTGGCGCGCATTGGCGGCCACCGCATTCACCCGCACGCGCACGCTCCACCGGCTGCCCGGCGGCAGAAGCCCCGGCAGCCGCGCCAGGACGGCAGCGGGATCGGTCATGCTGTTTTCCACCACCGGATCGCTGCGAAAGCCCCGGCGGTGGATCTGCAGGTGGCCGGTGAGGGTGGCGATCCCGTTTTGCACCATCTGGTCCGCAATCCCGCGCGAGAGCGCCCCGACGCAGATCATGCTCCACACCCCGATCACCACCGCGGTGAGGATCACCAGGGTCCGCCGTCGGTTGCGCCAGACGTTGCGCCAGGCCATCTGCAAGTAGATCCCCAACGCCTCACACCGCCCGCATGGCCGCCACCGGTTTCAGGCGCCGCACGCGCAGCGCCGGGTAAAGGGCCGTCAGCAGCGTCAGGACCATCACCACCAGAGGCCCCAGACAAACCGAAAGCCAGGAGAGTTTCGGATGCATCCGCGCGGGCAGGCCATACTGCGCCAGCAGTTCCGCGGCCCCGGGGATCACGATTCCGTGCCGCTGGAAATAGGCGGTCAGCAGGACGCCGAGAAAAATCCCCACCAGGATCCCCGTCAGGGTCATGACCGCCGACTCCAACATCAGCATCCGCACCAGCCGCGCCGGCGAGGTGCCCAGGGCCATGAAGACGCCGAATTCACGGGTGCGCTCGAAGACCGCCATCAGAAAGGTGTTGAGAATGCTGAAGGCCACCACCACCACCAGGATCAGATAGAAGATCACGCCGCTGACCAAGTCCAGTTGGATGCTCTGGACCAGGCCCGGCATCAGGGCCATCCAGTCCAGCACGGCCAGCTCACGGTCGGCCCCCGCCGCGCCGAGAGCGCCGGCCACCGCCGCCTGGACCGAGGCAACCGTTCCCAGATCATCGCAGCGTACCACCACGGCGTGCACCGCCCCGTCCATTGCGAACGCCTCCTGGAAGGTTTGGAGAGGCATCTGGAGAACACCGCGGTCAAGATCATCCTGGCCGGAACTGAAAATGCCCACGACGTTCAGCACCGCCGCGGCGATAGAGCCGTCGCGGGCCTGCCCCATCACCACCAGTTCGTCGCCCAGCCCCACCTTGAGGTTGCGGGCCAGCAGGGCCCCCACCACGGCACCTGTGGCATCCCCCGCGGAAAGAAACCTTCCCGCGCGGACGGTCTGTGCCACACTGGAGACCGCCGTTTCGCGCCCGGGATCAAGTCCGCGCACCAGGACACCGTAGGTCCTCTCGCGGGAGGACACCAGCGAAAAGGCGCTTGCCCGGAATGTATAGGCCGCCACCCCGGCCGTATCCTCCAGCACCGCCGCCACCTGCGAGGGGTCCTCCACCACCCGCCAGATCTCTTTTTTTTCCTCGTAGCCGGCCGCCTGGACCTGCAGGTGCCCGGTCTGGATCCGGACGCTGGCGTTGATCATGGTGTCGTAGGAGCCCAGCTGCCAGGAGAGCATAAAGACCAGCAGCACGCTGGCGAAGGCTATCGCGGCGAGGGTTAGCAACGACCGGCGGGGGTTGCGCCAGAGGTTGCGCCAGGCGATTTTAAGGTCGATCAGCATGGACGGCCTACCGCGGGGGCGTCTTCAGGGCGGAGAGGGTGAACAGCCGCTCCGGCAGGTCGACGTCGAAGGCCAGCTCCCGGTATTCCAGACGGGTGTATTCCGCCGGCGTTTCAGCCTTCTGCATCTTCCACACCCTGGGAAACAGGCGTCCGCCCAGCATCTGGATCTGGTCGGCGGAAAGAACCTTGACCGGCTTGAAATCCTCGTCGAAAAAGGTCTGCTCCAGCAGGATGAAGTCCTCCCGGATTTTCAGCTCCTGGCAGCCCCACACCACCGGGGCGCCGGCCTTGGGAAGCGAGCGGATATGGTAGACGCGGCGCCCCTGGTGGGTGCCGGTGCCGATCAGGACGTGGGTATAGTCGTGCAGCAGGCTGTCGCTTTTGACCAGGTCGTTGTTGGAAAAGTCGGACCCCATCCAAGATTGGGACATCATGGACGGCGGAATCTTGATCGTGCGGTTGATCTTGGGGTTGTAGATCCACATCTGCCGCTGTTTTTTGAGGGTCCCGGTGCCGTTTTCGCGGGGCGGGGCGATGATCCAGAAGATACTCTGGTCCTGGCCGCGGGTCCAGGCCCGGATGGTCATGGTGCGCTGCCAACGCGGCCGGTGGATCGTCATCTCCACCAGGCTGGCCGACGACTGGCCACGCCAGTAATCGAAACCCGCCCGAACGATGGCATCGACGTCCAGGCCGGCTGCCGGGGACCCCGAGAGGAGGGCAAACAGCAGAAGAACGGACAGGATGGCGTGCATGGCGCTCTCCAGCGGCGCTGGGGGCAGAAAAGACCGGGCTTCGGGATGATCGGCGTAAGCGCCGGCAAAAGCGGCTGCAGCCCCGCTTTTAGCTACATGTAGCAGAAATCGGCGTCGGGGTAAAACCGCCGGCGCCGGCCTCACGATGAGGCAAAGCGCGTCTCGAGGGCCCTGACCGCCCTTCTCAGACGCGCGCCCCGGCTGCCGGAGATCACTTCAAAGGGCAGCCTGCGGGCGATCAATTCACGTTGATAGCGCCGGAAAAGGGTTTTTCGGCGGGTGGGGTGCTCCCGCAGCGGGTCGTCCTCCCAGGGCAGATCGATATCGGTCAGCAGGTAGAGCGCATGCGGCCGCCTCTCCAGGGCGGCTAAAATCCAGGGGTCGCAGCGCTGAAACGTGACCTCGCTCCAGATTTTGGCGACGATCGGCTCGGTGTCGCAGAAGAGAAAGCGCTTGGCTCGGGGTGCAGCGCGGGCTTCGCGTTGCAGCTGGCCGCGGGCGATGGCGCCGATGTCCTCGAAACGGTAGGGCCGGCCCAGGGCGGCCAGGTATTCTCGGGCGTATTCCGGCACCCAGAGAGTCCCGTAATGGACGGCGAGCGCTTCTGCCAGGGAGGTTTTGCCGCTGCACTCGGGCCCGGTGATGGCGATGCGCTGAATCATATCGGTGCTGCGGCCTTTGACCCCGGCAACCCGGCTCCCGGGGCGACCTGGCGTCTGAAGAACGGGCCGTTGTTATTTTTGGTATTTAATATCGAATCAATTTGGGGTAATGAGGATATCAGAGGGATCCTGAAACGTAAATTTTTTTTCGCCGTGACGTGGGCAGCCCGAAACCCGGGGGGGCCCGCTCCCGGGAAAATAGGCAAACCGACAACCTAATTACGCGCAACAGCACCAGGGGGTTTTATGGAACAGGAGGTCTACAGTCTGTGTTTTATGTGTTCAGTCCGCTGCCCGATCAGGGTTCTGGCCAAAGACGGTCAGGTACGCTGGATCGAGGGCAACCCACACGTCGCCGGCATGGAGGGCAGCCTCTGTCCGCGGGGTGCGGCCGGCATCTCCCTGCTCTATGACCAGCAGCGGGTTCAGACGCCGCTGATCCGCGTCGGTAATCGGGGCGAAGGCCAGTGGCGCAAAGCCACCTGGGACGAGGCCCTGGACTATGTTGCCGAAAAGCTCCAAAAGGTCATTGAAACCTACGGCGGCCACAGCGTGGCGCTCGGCGAACGCACCCAGCTGGCCACCCACGTCAGCAAGACGTTTATGAAAGCCATCGGCTCACCCAATCACTTCACCCACGACGCCCTCTGCAAGGGTTCGGTCAACACCGCCTGCCGCAGCCTGTTCGGCTACACCGACGGCCAGATGGGCATCGATTACAAGAACACCAAACACATCGTGCTCTACGGCCGCAACCTCTTCGAGGCCATCTCGGTCAAGGAGGTCAACAACCTGCTGAAGGCCATGGAGGGCGGGGCCAAAATGACCTACATCGACCCCCGCGTGACCGTCACCGCCACCAAGGCTCAGCGCTACTGGATGGTCCGCCCGGGCACCGACCTGGCGCTCAATTACGCCTTGATCCACGTCATCATCAAGGAGCGCCTCTACGATGTCGCCTTCGTGAACCGCTGGGTGCTGGGCTTTAGCGACCTCCAGGAGTTTGTGGAACCCTACACCCCGGAGTGGGCCGAAACCGAAACCGGCATCCCCGCCGGGGAAATCGTCGCCTTGGCCCGGGAGATCAGCCAGGACAAGCCGTCGGTGATTTTCCACTACGGCTACCGTGGCGCGCACCACGTCAACGAGATCCACATGCGCCGCTCGATCCTGATGCTCAACAGCCTGATGGGCAGCGTGGAGACCAAGGGCGGGATCTTTTTCAAAAAAGGTCCCGGTGAGGTCGGCGGCAAGCCCGCCGCCAAACTGACCTCCCAGCAGTTCCCGAAAATCACGGTGCCCCGCTGCGACAAGGTCGGCACGCCCGACTTCCCTTTGCCGGACCCCAACCATGGCACCATCCAGGTGCTGCCGTTTGCCATCCTCAACGAGGACCCCTACCCCGTCAAGGCCCTGATCGCCTACCGCCTGGACCCGCTGATGTCCATCGCCCAGTCGGCGTTGACCAAGCAGGCGCTGGAAAAGCTGGACCTGATCGTGGCCATCGATATCAATTACAGCGACATCGCCTGGTACGCCGACGTGATCCTGCCGGAGTCGACCTACCTGGAGCGCACCGACTGCATCCAGCAGGCCAACGGCCTCAACCCCCAGATGTTTCTGCGCAAACAGGTGGTGCCGCCGCGCTACGACACCCGTGAGGGCGCCATGATCCTCAAGCAGATCGGCGAGCGCATCGGCATCGGCCAATTCTTCCCGTACAAAAGCATGGAGGAGTTGGTGGACTGGCAGTTGGCCGACACCGGCTTTAGCCAGGCCGACTTCGCCGCCAAGGGCTTCGTGGCCTACGGCAAAGGCCCGATTTTCTGGGACCGCGCGGATGGGCTGAAACTGAAAACCCCGTCGGGCAAAATCGAGTTCCGCTCGTCGCTCCTGGAGGACGCCGGCTTCGAATCTTTTCCGGCCTACAGCCCCATGCCCAGCCCCCCTGAAAACCAATTCCGGCTGATAACCGGGCGGCTGGCGCTGCACACCCACGTCTCCACCCAGAACAACCCCTATCTGAACGAACTCTGCCCGGAAAACGTGGCCTGGATCAACACCCAACGGGCCACGGCCCTGGGCATCAAAAACAACGACGAGATCGAAATCGCCTCGAAATGCGGCAGCGGCCGGGTCAAGGCCTTCGTGACCGACCTGATCCACCCCGAGGCGCTCTTCATCCTGCACGGTTTCGGGCACGAGGCCAAGCGGGCCGCGCGCGCATACAACCGCGGGATATCGGACAGTCTGCTGCAGGAAAATGTCTACGACAAGGTCGGCGGTAGCCCGGCCTACCACGATACCTTTGTGACGGTGAAGGCCGCCTAGACCGGATTTGAAACGACGCTCAGCCGGGTCGGTCGGCGGGCATCTGGAGGAAAATCACGCATGAGCAAATACTATCTGTTTCAGGACACCAAAAACTGCATCGGCTGCCACTCCTGCGAAATTCAGTGCAAGGCCAACAAGGGCCTGCCGCCGGGGCCGAAGCTGTGCCAGATCATCGCCGTCGGCCCCAAGCTGGTCGGCGGCCTGCCCCGCGCGGCCTACATCTTCATGCCCTGTTTCCACTGTGAAAACCCGTGGTGCGTGGCCGCCTGCCCCACCGGCGCGATGCAGCAGCGCGCTAGCGACGGGATCGTTTTCGTCGACCAGAACCTCTGCGTCGGCTGCAAGACCTGCATCTCGGCCTGCCCCTGGGGCGCTCCCCAGTGGAACCCGGAAACCGGCAAAGTCGTCAAATGCGACTACTGCATGGACCGCGTCGATCAGGGCCTCAAACCGGCCTGCGTCACCATCTGCACCACCCATTGCCTGCGTTTCGGCAAGGTCGAGGAAATGACCCAGATCCGCCGCGAACGCCACGCCAAGGCGGTCGCGGCCCTGGAGCACAGCGATCTGTAACGGGCGTCCGCCGGGAACCCGCGCCACAAGGCGCGGGAAACCCGACCGCCATTCGATATAGGGAAAAACCATGTCCGATGCAACCTGCCCGGTAACCGCTCTCATCCGCCAGTTGGAGGAGACGCTAAACTCAGGCCGTATGCCCACCCCCTGGAACCGGCGCATAACCGAAGAAATCCTCGATCTCCTCAAGGACGTCGCCTGGGGCCGCGCCGGGGCCGACCACCTACCGGCCATCCGGGAACTTGCAGGCTCCCTGCGGGACGACCCCCCGTCGTCGGCCGGGATCGAAACCGGCCGTCAGGTGCTGGCGGCCCTAAACGAGCACGGCGAGGTGTTTCGCAGCCATGTCGAAACCCACAACTGCGCCACCCGCGACTGCGTCAATCTGGCCCCCGCCCCCTGCCAGATGGCCTGCCCGGCAGGCATCGACGTCCCCACCTATGTCAGCCTGATCGGACTGGGGCGGGATGCCGAGGCCATCGAGGTGATCCGCCGCGACAACCCCTTTCCGTGGGTCTGCGGCCTGGTCTGCACCCGCCCCTGCGAGTTCATGTGCGTCCGGGGGCGGATCGACACCCCGGTTTCGATCAAATTTCTCAAGGCCTTCGCTGCCGAGCGCGCCCTTTCCGAGCGCCACTACAAGAACCCACCCCAGGAGCCGCCCAAAGAGCAAAAAGTCTGCGTCATCGGCGCCGGCCCCGGAGGCCTCAGCGCCGCCTACTACCTGGCACTGAAGGGCTACGGGGTGCGGGTGATCGAAGCCCTGCCGGTCTCCGGCGGCATGATCATGGTGGGCATTCCGCGCTACCGTTTGCCACGCGAGGTGATCGACCGCGAAGTCGCCATGCTCCAGGAGTTGGGGGTCGAATTCCGTTTCAACACCCGCTTCGGCAGCGACGTGACCCTGGAGGATCTCAAGGCCGAGGGCTTTGCCGCCTTCTTCTTCGCCATCGGCTGTCACAGCGCTTACAAGATGGGTATGCCGGGAGAGGAGGACTTCCCCCAGGTGCTGGACGCCATCGACATCCTCAAGCGCGTGGCCCTGGGGGACCGCACGGTGCCCGGCAAAAAGGCGGTCATCATCGGCGGCGGCAATGTGGCCATCGATGTGGCCCGCACCTGCCTACGGCTGGGCAGCGAGGAGGTCACGATCGCCTACCGCCGCACCCGCTCCGAGATGCCGGCCGACGAGGAGGAGGTCGAGCAGGCCGAGGAGGAGGGCGTACGCCTGGCCTTTCTCACCATCCCCACCGGTCTGACCGGGGAGGACGGCCGCTTGACCGGCCTCCAGTGCCTGCGGGCCGAGCTGGTGCGCAAGGAGGGCAGCACGCGCATGTCCCCGGTGCCGATTGCCGACAGCGACTTCGTGATGCCGGCCGACGTCGTCATCGGCGCCATCGGCCAGCGCGTGGACAACAGCTGCATGACTGGCCTGAAGGGCCTGGAGTGGACCCGGCGCAGCACCATCCAGGTCAACATGGTCACCATGGAAACCTCGATCCCCGGGATTTTCGCCGCCGGCGATGCCGTCACCGGTCCCGCCACCGTGATCGAGGCCATCGGCGGCGGCAAACGCGCGGCCGATTCCATCGAACGCTTTCTGTGCGGCATCCCCCAGCCCAAGATGCCGCCGGTGCCGGTCAGGCGCGGACGGGTGGCCTATTTCGATATCCCCGCGAGCACCAAGATGGTCCTCAAGCGGCCCGAAATGCCGCTGCTCAACATCGACCGCCGGCGCACCACCTATCAGCAGGTGGAACTGGGCTACTCCGAAAACGACGTGCGCGAAGAAAGCCGCCGCTGCCTGCGCTGCGATATCTGCCTGCGCTGTGGCAAGTGCGTGGAGGTCTGCCGCGACAAGATGGGGGTCAACGCCCTGCAGCTGGGCTATTTTGACTTTGACCACCCGGTGAAAACCGACTTTCGGATCACCGCCGAGCGCTGCATCACCTGCGGGGCCTGCGCCGCCAACTGCCCCACCGGCGCCATGCAGATGGAAGACCGCGAAGGCGAGCGGATCCTCTCCCTGTGCGGCACGATTCTCAACCGGCAGAAGCTGCTGTTCTGCGAAAAGTGCGGCGCGACCCTGGGACCGGCGCGCTATCTGGACTTCATCCGCAAGAAAACCGGCGCGGTGGTCTCGGTCAGCAACGACCGGCGCATCTGCGATGCCTGCGCCCGCAAGGAATCGGCCAAAGTCAACGTGGACATCATGCCGGTATGACCAGGGCCGGCCTTGCATCCGGCCGGGCTTCAGGCTATAGCTGAAAACAGCACCCAACCGGCAAGAAAGGAGAAGCGCCATGGCGTTTCGCAGAGGTCAGCGGGTCGAGGTTTTTCGCAAATCCGGTGACGAGGGCTGGGCGTCCTACATGGACGAATACGTCGGGGCCCACGGGATCATCACCGACCCGGACACCTCGATCAACGATCCGGATCAACTGGTGGAGGTCAGCCTGGAAGGCAAGGGTACCCACCGCCTGCCCCAGGACTGTCTGCGGCCGCTGGAGGAGTAGACCGGGCATCGGCGCCCGAGAAAAGCCTATGAAAATTAAGGACCTGCTGGGCCAAGTGAATCATATCGACCACAGCGTGCCGCAAACCTGGACGGTGGCGGCGGCCATCGAGCAGTTGCAGACGTCGCAGACCCGCGTCCTGATCGCCACCGCGGGGGAAACCCCGGTGGGGGTCTTTGGTGAGCGTGAGGTGCTGCACTGCCTGCTGGCGCATCGGGGGCGACCTTTGAGCGACATTCTGGTGCAGGAGGTCATGACCCGCCAGCCGGTGGTAGCCGATGCGGAGGCAGAGCTGGCCGGTGTGGTGGACGCCGTGCTCCAGGCGGATGCCACCCATATGGCGGTGATGGACGCCGGACGGCTGGCGGGCGTCCTGCCCTTGGCGGCTCTGGTGCGCCACCAGATCGACAGCCTGACGGCGCAGCTGCACTACCTGCAGGACTACATCTCCGACCTGCACGAGGCCGACCAGGACTGACGGTTCCGCAAAAAGCCCAATCTCTGCGTTGCGCGGCATCTCGAAGTCGCTGCGACGTACATTAGTACGCCTCACTCCTCGAGATTTGCGCGCCTTGAGCTTGAACTTTTTGCGAAACCGTCTGGTTTTTGACTCTTTACCGCCTCATCAAGATTGATGAAGCATCCATGCGCGGCGGGTTGCAAACCCCGGAAAGACCGAAAAGAAACATGCTGAAAATCGTTATCGACGACCAGGAGTACGAAGCCCGGGAGGGCATGACCGTTCTTGAGGTGGCGCGCGCCAACGCCATCCCGATCCCCACCCTCTGTTTTCACCCGGCCCTCAAGCCTTCCGGCGCCTGCAAGCTCTGCGCGGTGGAGGTGCCGGTGCACAGCGGCAAAACCGGGACCCTGCTCTCCTGCATCCTCAAGGTCAAGGACGGCCTGGTGGTCAAGACCCGATCGCCAAGCGTCGTCCGGGCGCGCACCAAAGCCTTCCGCAACCTGCTGCAGATGGCGCCCCAATCGGAAAAAATCCGGCAGCTGGCCGATGCCTTCGATATCGACCTGGGGCCGCGCCCCGACGGCTGCATCCGCTGCCGCCTGTGCATCCGGGTCTGCAAGGAAATCGTCGGCCCCGGGGCCCTCAAGATGGTGAAGCGCGACGGACGCGACTTCGTGGTTCCGGTGGAAGGGCTCTGCATCGGCTGCGGCACCTGCGCCAACATCTGCCCGACCGGGGTCATCCGGGTCGTGGACACGGAGGATGTGCGCACCATCAGCATCCGCGACGAGATAATCGGCCAGCACCCCTTGAGCATCTGCGAGGGCTGCGGCAAGCGCTTCGCGACCCCCCGCTTCCTGGACCACATCCACAAGCGCACCCTGCCGCACCCGGACGTCAAGATCCACCACCGCTACTGCCCCACCTGCGCCAAGCTCTTTTCGGACAGGGTGCAGACCACCCGGGACCACCCCCTGAAACCGCCCAAGGCGTTCTGAGTTCAGCCGGCCCGCGACGGACGCCGGATGCCGCCCCGGTTTCCGGCACCACCGCGGAAGCGCGCATTCACCCGCAGCCCGGCGTGAAAAGACGCTTGCCAAAGACCACCGCCGATGCCATAATTTTTTAAAAATGGGAGTGGCGGCATGCAACCTTTTTTTCTGAGCCTCTTTACCCTCGCCTGCCTGCTGACGACCGCGTGCGACCCTCAGGAAAAGCCCCTGACGGTGGACCTGTCCCAGCGGGAGGCCCTGCGGCTCGCCGAGGACCCGGAGGCGGTGACCTATGCCTACCTGCCCCAATACACCCACCGGGCCTCCCATCAGCGACACCATCTTCTGGTCGCCTATCTCGAGCGCCAGACCGGCCTGAAATTCCGTCAGGTGTTCCCCGATTCCTTCGACCGGCACTTGGAAATGATCGGCCAGGGCCATATCGACATCACCTACAGCAACCCCTTTTTCTATATCACCGCTGCCCGGCGCTACGGCAACCGTGCCTTTGCCGCGGCGCTGGAGTCCTACGGCGGGCGTCTCTTCCGGGGGCAGATCATCTGCCGGGCGGACAATCCAGCAATCCGAACGGTTGCCGACTGCCGCGGCAAACGCTGGATTGCGGTCGCCCCAAGCTCCTCCGGGGGCTACCTCTATCCCCTGGGGCTTTTCAGGGACAGCGGCATCGAGCCCGCGGATTTCGCCGAAATCGCCTTCGCCCCGGGGGTCGCGGGCAAACAAGAACGGGTGGTCATGGCGGTGTTGGCCGGAAAATACGATATCGGCACGGTGCGCGAGGGTGCCCTGGACGTGCTGGCCGACCGCATCGATCTTTCCGACCTGCGGGTGGTGGCCGCCACGCCCTGGTACCCGGGATGGGTTTTTTCAGCCCGCTCCGGCCTTGACCCGCACCTGCTGGAGACCATCTCGGCCGCCCTGTTGAAACTCGACCTGCTGAATCCCGAGGACCGTAAAATTCTTGAAGCGGCGGATCTGACCGGCATCGTGGCGGCCCGGGATGGTGATTTTGACAGCGTGCGGGAGCTGGCCAGGCGCCTGGGCCTCAACCAGACACCGTAAACGGGCGACGTCGGGGAGGTCTCCCGCCGGCTGCGGCGCAACGAAAGGCCATCATGCGAATCGGATTTCGCACCAAATTTTATATCGGTCTTTTTTCCATGCTATTGCTGCTGGGGGTCATCACCTGCATTGTGGTCATGCGGGTCATGCAAACCGCGCTGCTGCAGGAAAACCGCAAACTGGGGGTCGCCATCGGGACGAGTCTTGCGGCCCAGGCCGTCGAGCCGACCCTGGCCATGGATTTTCTGCTGTTAAGATCCCTGATGATCGAAACCCTGCAGCTGGAGAAGGAGATCCGCTACGCCTTTATCCAGGATGCAGACGGCTCCCCCCTGGCCCACAGCTTCGAGGGCGGCTTCCCCTCCTCCCTCAAGACGGCCAACGCCGTCGCTGCCGACCAGCCTTTTCAGATCCGGTTCCTGAATACCGGCGCGGAGCTGGTCCACGACTTCGCGCTCCCGATTCTGGCCGGCGAGGAACGGCTGGGCACGCTGCGCCTGGGCCTTACCCACAACCGGGTGCGCCAGGCGGTGGGGCACCTGGTCTGGGTGCTGGTGATGTCCACGGGATTCGTCCTGCTGGTGGCCGGCTTCGTGGGCGCGGGCCTGCTGCGGCACGTGACCTGGCGCATCGAGCGCCTGCACCGCTCCACCGAAGAGGCCCTCAGGGGCAATTTGGAGGTCCACGCCGCGCCGCCGCTAAAAAAGAACTGCTGGGAGATCATGGGCTGCACCAACCAGGACTGCCCCGCCTATCAGGACGTTTACCACCGCTGCTGGTATCTGGCGGGCACCCGCTGCCCGTATTGTGCGGCGGGCGATTATGCCCAGAAAATCGGTGATTGCGCCAAGTGCCCGGTCTATCGACGCTGCGCCGGCGACGAGATCCAGACCCTGGCCGAAAGCTTCGATTCCATGGTGCTGTCGCTGCGCACCCACCTGGGCGACTTGCGCAACGCCGAAAAAACCCTCAAGGATCAGCGTCAGCTGCTGCGAACCGTTCTCGACGGCATCCCCGACTTCATCACCCTGCAGGACCGGCACGCCACCTATCGCGCCGTCAACAAGGCCTTCGGCCAGATCCTGGACCGGAATGTGGCCGACATCGTCGGCAAGACCAACTTCGACCTCCTGCCGCGCCGCATGGCCGAAACGTTCCAGGCCGAAGACCAGGCCATCTACGCCACCGGGAAATCCCTGGTCAAGGAAACCCGCACCAGGACCCCGTCGGGGGAGCGCTGGTTTCACGTCGTCAAACTGCCCATCTACGACGCCGATGGCCGCCACGCGGGCTTTCTGTGCACCGGCCATGACATCACCGATCTCAAGCGAATCCAGGAGCAGCTTTACCAGGCCCAGAAAATGGAGGCCATCGGCCAGTTGATCGCCGGCATCGCCCACGAAATCAACACCCCGCTGGGCATCGCGCTGGGCTTCGTGCAGGTGCTGCGCGAGGAGGTGCCAAGCGACAGCCAGATCGGGCGGGACCTGGAAACGGTTGAAAAACAGACCCAGGTCTGCAAGAAAATCGTCGCCGACCTGCTCAAATTTTCCCGTCAGAGCGACACCCGGCATTTACCGCTGGACATCAACGAGGCCATCGAAGAGGTCCTCGCGGTGGCGGCCCACACCCTGGAGATCAACCGCGTGATACTGGTGCGCCGTTTGGCCGAAAACCTGCCGGTCGTCATCGGCGACCGCGAAAAGCTCAAACAAGCCTTCATCAACCTGATCAACAACGCCTTTGACGCCATCGGCAGCGACGGCACCATCACCATCGCCAGCCGCTTCGACCCCGCCTCCCGGGAGGTCATCGTGACAGTGACGGACACCGGCCCGGGGATTCCACCCGAGAAAAAGGACCGCATTTTCGAACCGTTTTACACCACCAAGCCGGTGGGCAAAGGGACCGGTCTGGGGCTTTCGCTGAGCTTCAGCATCGTTGAAGAACACGGCGGGCGGCTGACCGTCGAGAGCCCCGGCGGCGAGCCGGCGGCCGAAGATGGCGTTACAGCCGGCGGCGCGACATTTGCCATCCGCCTGCCGGCGGCCACGGACGAACCCGCTGTCCCGGAATCCGATTGGGGCGGCAAACAGCCCGCCGCCCAGGCGGTCCACCCCGGCTGAGAAGGCGATTAGGCTGGCGCCCCCGGGGACCTCACACCCCAACAGGGTCGCGGTAAGAAATAAATCCACAATATGGCGAAGGATTTTGGTTCGTCATCAAGGCACATCCGCCGGCTCATATCGAGATATGCGCCGGCGGGTGTAACGCCGAGGACGGGACAAAAGACAAGCAAGATATGGAATTGTTTTTTGCCGAGGCCCTTTACCTCCCCCACGGGAAGGAGATGAACATGGCGACAATCCTGGTCTTGGACGATGTACCCGATGCCGGCGCGCTCATCCGGCGCATCCTCGAAAAGAAAGGCCACGTGATCGATACCTTCACCGAGGAGGAGGACGCCCTGGCGCGGATCCGCAAGGGCGGCGTGGACCTCGCGATCCTCGACATCAAGCTCAAGAAGATGAGCGGGGTCGAAGTGCTGGCGGAAATCAAGAAAATCGATCCCGGCATCAAGGTGATCATGCTGACCGGCTACCCCACCCTGGAAACCGCCCGGGAATCGGTCAAACTGGGGGCCAACGAATACTGCGTCAAACCCATCGACAAACCGGAGCTGGAAGAAAAGGTGGCCGGCGTCCTCAGCGGACTCGGCTTTCAGACCTAGCCGCCCGGGACCGCCGACAGCCCCGTCAGGGCGTAAGCGGCCAGAAGACCGGCAGCACCAGCAGCACGGTTACGGCCACCACCAGCGTGAGTCCCGACCCCACCTTGAGGTAGTCCACAAACCGGTACCCGCCCGGGCCCATCACCATTACGTTGGCCGGGTGCGAGATGGGGGTCATGAAGCTGGCCGAGGCCGCCAATGCCATGGCCATCATCAGGGCATAGGGTGAGACCTGCAGGTCGGCGGCGGTGTTCAGCACGATGGGCACCATCAGGACCACCAGCGCGGCGGTTGGAATAAAACAGGTGGCCAGAAAGGTCAGCCCCATCAGGCCCCCGGCCACGGCCAGAGGCCCCAGGGGGCCGGCCACGGCCACGACCCCCTCGGCCAGGTAGCGGGCCGCCCCGCTGGCATCCAGGGCGACCCCCAGGGGCATCATGCCGGCGATCAGAAAGATGCCCTTCCACTCGATGGCCCGGTAGGCCTCCTCCATGGTGAGACAGCGGGTCAGCACCATACAGGCGGCCCCGATCACCGCCGCGATGTAAATGGGCAGCCAGCCCATCACCACCGGCAGCAACACCCCGCCCATCACGGCCAGGGCGACGGGGGCCTTTTCGATGCGGGGCACCTCCTGGGCGGCTTCGGTCAAAACCAGAAAATCGGGTTCACGCCCCAAAATTCCCAGCTTACGCCGTGAGCCATAAAGCAGCAGGGCGTCGCCCAAGCGCAGGGCCATTTTGCCGAGATCGGAGCGGTAGGCCTTGCCCTCGCGCCAGATGGCCAGCACGTTGAGGTTGTATTTTTCGCGAAAATTCAACTGCCGCAGGGTCTTTCCGAAAAGAGCGGAGTGAGGCGCCAGCATGGCCTCGACCATCCCCACTTCCCCGCTTTCAAGCGCCTTCGGCCCGAGACCGGCCGCGGTCTCAACCTCCAGCTGGCACAGACTGCGCAGAAAGAAAAGATCGTCCAGCCGCCCTTCCACCAGCAGCCGGTCGCCGGCCTGCAGCACTTCCGCCGAGTCGGGCAGCCAGCTGGTTTTGTCAGCACGGGTGATGGCCAAAACACCCACCCCCAAAGTCTCCCCCAGCCGGCTTTCCCCCAGGCTCTGCCCCACCAGCACCGATTCTGCAGGGACACGCATGCCCAGCAGCCGCTCCCCGATCTGGTAGACGTTCTGCAACTCGGCGGCTGAAATGGGATTTAGCGCGGTCAGCCCCGGCTCCTCCCCCAGGCGCTCCAGGTGATCGGCGGGGCCATGGAGCAGCAGCAGGTCGCCGTCGAATAAAATCCGGTCCTGAAGGTGGGTGCGGTAGCGCCTTGCCCCCCGCCGCAGGGCCAGCACGTTGACCCCGAAGCGGCTGCGAAAGGCCGTCTCGTTGAGGGTTTTGCCGGCCAGCGGCCCGTCCGCGGCCAGGGTGACCTCGGCCACCTGCATGCCATTGGAAAAAAAGCGCCGCGGGTCGACCGGGTCTTTTTCGATGTTCAGCTCGCTCCAGTGCTGCAGCTCGTGCTGGAGCCGCTGCAGCCGCCCCAGGCGACCCTCGACGATCAGGGTGTCGCCGGCCTGCAGAATCTCGGAGGGCGCCGGGGCCAGCAGGGTCCGGTCCCGGCGCGTAATGCCCACCACGTTCAGGCCCAAGGCCGTCCCCAACCGGCTTTCGGCGAGACTCTTGCCCACCAGGGCGACCCCGGCCGGCACGCGCAGCCGGAACATGCGATCCGCCAGACCGTATTGCTCCCGCAAATCGATTTCACGCCCCGCTTCGGGCGCCCGGTCGGCCGGCAGCAGGTGCCGGCCGACCAAGGCCATGAAGAGGGTCCCGACGGCCATGACGGTCAAACCCACAGGAGTGAAGTCGAACAGGGAAAAGGGGGTCAGGCCGCTGTCGCGCAAGGCTTCGCTGACCAGGATGTTGGGGGGCGTGCCGATCTGGGTGGTCAGCCCGCCCAACAGCGACCCGTAAGCCAGCGGCAGGAGCAGCCGCGACGCCGGCCGCCGGGTTTGGCGGGCGATATCCATCACCACCGGCAGCATCAGGGCGGCCACGGCCACGTTGTTCATCACGGCCGACATCCCGCCGGTGCTGAGCATGATCACCGTCACCAGCCAGGCCTCGCTACTGCCCGAGAGCCTCACCACCAGACGGCCGACGACGCTACCCACCCCGGTGCGGGTGAGCCCCCCGCTCAGGATGAAGACCGCCCAGACCGTCACCACCGCCGGATTGCTGAACCCTGCCAGGGCCTCGCTGGGCTGGACCAGACCACCGACCGCGACGGCCCCCAGGACCAGCAGGGCGGTCACCTCCATCGGAATCCACTCGGTCACCAGGAACACCACGGCCACCAACAAAATCCCGAGCACCAGCGCAATGGGATAGGTCACCTGCAGCCCTCCTTTCGGTTTTGGCGGGATTCCCCGACTCCGGCTTCGCTAGGCCGGGCACCACCCGCATGCCATGGGTTGACAGCGCCTTTATGGCTCTCTATAGTGCCGCTTTCAGTCCGGCCGGAACGCCCAGCCACCAGGAGATACGGCATGCTTTTCAGGTTCTGCCCGCACTGCGGCCGTCGCCTGCGACCCCGCGAGGCGGATGGTCGCCAGCTTCCCTTCTGCACGGCCTGCAGCCGGACCTACTATCGCAACCCCACCGTCGGGGTGGCCGTTTTGGTGCTGCAAGAGGAACGCCTGCTGCTGGTCCAGCGCCGGGGCTCCCGCGCGGGGCAGTGGTGCATTCCCTGCGGGCACGTGGAGTGGGAGGAGACGGTGCACGATGCCGCACGCCGGGAGATCCGCGAGGAAACCGGCCTCACGGTGGCGATCGGACCGGTCTTCGCGGTGCACTCCAATTTCCACGACCCGCACCAGCACACCGTCGGCATCTGGTTCTGGGGCCGGCCGACGGGCGGCCGGCTGGCCGCCGGGTCCGACGCGCGGGACGCCGCTTTTTTTGGGCTGGACGCTTTGCCGCCGGCGATGGCCTTTCCCACCGACCGGCTGGTGTGCACCGCCCTCAGACGACTGCAGCAGGCCAACCGGCTGCGGCCGCCTTTTGAAGACCTGCCCACGGCAATCCCAAACCCCACCCCCCGCCGCCGGGCCGATTGAAGCGGCCCCGGGCGGCACCCCGGAAGGGCCGCGAGATGCTGACAGGCGCTAAAATCCTCATTTTGTTGTGGGCGATCAACCTGACGCCCGCCCTGCTCACCTATTACCTGGACCAGCGGTGGGGCCGACCGCTGGACGGCGGCCGGCGCTGGCGCGACGGGCGGCCGCTGCTGGGCAGCCACAAAACCATCCGCGGGGTGGTGGGCGCCGTGGCAATAGGCACCCTCGCAGGGGTTTACCTGGGGCTGCCCGCCTGGCTGGGAATGTCTGCCGCCCTGTTGAGCATGGCCGGCGACCTGATCTCCAGTTTCCTGAAGCGGCGCCTGGGAAAAATCAGCGGCGCCGTGGTCCCGGGGCTTGACCAGATCTTCGAGGGCGCCCTGCCTTTTGGCGTGTTGGGACCCTTTTTTGATCTGGGCGCCGCCGCGGTGCTCTCACTGGTGCTGTGTTTCAGCGTCGCGGCCTACGGCGCCTCGTGGTTTCTGCAGTGCGTGCTCCTGACCCAGCCGTTTGAAAACTACCACCGCACCCTGCGGATTCGCACCCGCTTCCGCGAATGGCGCGCCTGCCATATCTCCAACAACCCGCTGCACCCCTTTTTGAACTTCGAGCACGCCTTCTATTACCATTTTCTGCTGAAAACGGCTTTCCAGCTGATGGGCCTCTACCGCAAGGGCATCCAAAATGCCCTCCAAATCGCACCCCGCAGCCTTGCCTTGCGCCCCCCGGGGCTGCCCCCGGCATTTGACGGCTACACCATCCTCTACCTTTCGGACCTTCACCTGGACGGCCTGGAGGGGCTGACGGGAAAAATCCGCGATCTCGTCGCGGACCAACCGGTGGACCTCTGTCTGCTGGGGGGGGATTTTCGGACGGAACTCTCCGGGCCCTACACCCGCGCCGTTTCCCACCTGGAGCGACTGGTCCCGGCGATCCACGCCAGCGACGGCATCTATGCGGTCATCGGCAACCACGACTGCCTGGAGATGCTGGAGCCCCTGCACGCCATCGGGATCCGTTTTCTGCTGAACGAATCCTTGGCCATCCAGCGCAACGGCGCCAGCCTGTGGCTGGTGGGGGTGGACGATCCGCATTACTACCAGGCCCACGACCTCACCCGGGCATTCGAAGGGGTGCCCCCGGAGGAGTTTATCGTCTTTCTGGCCCATTCGCCGGAACTCTACCGCCAGGCCGCCGAGAGGGGGGCCGACCTCTACCTCTGCGGCCACACCCACGGGGGTCAGATCCAGCTGCCCGCTGTCGGCCCGGTCTTCACCCACAGCCGGGCGCCACGGCGCATCAGCACCGGGGCGTGGACCCACGGCGGCATGCTCGGCTATACCAGCTTCGGGGTCGGGGTCTCCGGCATCCCGGTGCGTTTCGGCACCCGGGGCGAAGTCCTGCGGCTCACCCTGCGCGTCCCTTGAGGACGCCCGGCGCCGGCCGATCCGGCTTCAAGCGCAGGCCGTGTCCAGAATTTCGCGCACCTTGGCCCCCAGACGCTTCATGTCGAAGGGCTTCTGGATGAACCCGCTGCATCCCCGCTGCAGGATGCCCAACGCCCGCTCGTCCAGGCTGTAGCCGCTTGACAGGAGCACCTTGACCCGGGGGCTGATCTCCCGCAGGCGGTCGAATGTCTCTCCCCCGCTCATCTCCGGCATGATCATGTCCAGGACCACCAGACGAATCCGGTCCCGCTGGCGCCCGAAGACCTCCAGGGCCTCGACGCCGCTGCCGGCGGTGAGCACCGAATAGCCCATTTTTTCCAGCATGGCGCGTCCGACCTCGGTGATCATGGCCTCGTCATCCACCAGCAAAACGGTTTCCGCGCCGCCGGGGGCGCGCTCGGAGCGGGCGGCGGGGGCAGCGCCTGCGCCGGGATGGTGGGCCGGCAGGTAGAGGGTGAAGGTGCTGCCCTGCCCTTTTTGGCTCTGGACCTGAATAAATCCCCCGTGGTTGCTGATGATGCCGTAAACCGAGGCAAGCCCCAAGCCGGTGCCGCGGCCGATCTCCTTGGTGGTGAAAAAGGGGTCGAAAATCCGCTGCCGGATGGCCTCCTCCATGCCGGTGCCGGTGTCGCTGATGCTGACCCGCACGTAACGGCCGGCGGGCAGATGGTGGGGGCGGATGAAGTCCTCGTCCAACTCGACGTTTCGGGTCTCGATGCGCAGGTCCCCGCCCTGGGGCATCGCCTGGGCGGCGTTGACGAAAATGTTCAACAGCGCCTGCT
>Ga0272444_10001108_pt1 | contig 26541 bp, 23 predicted proteins | sample SSMForm13_FD_201033 | JGI IMG/M metagenome (GOLD analysis project Ga0272444, IMG submission 201033) | Marine sediment archaeal communities from Little Sippewissett salt marsh, Falmouth, MA, United States - SSM-Form-13 | ecosystem: Environmental > Aquatic > Marine > Wetlands > Sediment ...
CCCGGTGTAGTGAAGGCGCTGCGAGAACGTGATCAGGGAGCCGGTGAGCCGCTGGTCTCGGAGCTTCAGCTCGAGCCACCGCTTGCAGGGACAGCCTCTTCGCACGTCCTCCGTCCCGAAGTCGCTTACGAACCATCCTCGCAGGAACGGCCCTCCACCGGCGTTGTTGAGAACGGGCATGCGATCGGTGTACGTAACGTCTCGCAGCTGGACCTGCTCGGCATCGCCCAGCGTAATCCGGGCATCTTCCGAGTCGTCGATTTGGAGGCTGATCGGAACGTTGCCTTCGTACGTGCTCACGGAGCCGGACCAGGTACCGGAGAGGCTCGGCTCGGCGGCGAGGAGGTCGGCCTCGGGCGGGGATGGCTCTGCAGCGCACGGATGTGCGAGCCTTTCAGGAATGAGTGCGGAGAGGATCTCGATTCCGATCGTATCAGGCCACGGACCGCGCGCGTTGGACAACACGACGACGGCAAGCTCCTCGTCGGGGATGAGGATGAGAATCGTGCTGACACCATGGGTACCGCCGCTGTGATCGATGATCCGAAGGCCGTCCGCGGTGAACCCGACGAACCAGCCGACGCCGTATCCGCTTCCCGGGCACTCCCAGTCCCGCGTCGGAACCGTTCCTGGGCTTGGGACCTGCATCTCGCGTCGTGAGGATTCGGAGAGGATGGCTCTCTGATCGTGCGCAAGTGTTCCCATGTGGAATCGCGCGAAGCGGAGCAAATCGGACACGGTGCTGTACAGGCCGTCCGAACCGAGGCAGTCGGTCAGAGCCGTCGGGATCGGCTGTTCGTTCGGGGCGTAGTTCGTCGCGTAGCTTCCCGCAACGCTCGGATTGAGGCCGACTGTCGTTTGTCCCATCCCGAGTGGATCGAGGACCTCTTCTCGAAGGAACTCGGCGTAGCTTCTGCCGCTGAGTTGCCCGATGAGATGGCCGAGGATTCCGTAGCCGAGATTCGAGTACTGATAGCGTTCCCCCGGCGCGGTAGCCAAGAATCCGTAGCGGCGGATGGTCTCGTCAAACAGCGGCGGTAGGAATGGCTCGTCAGCGTAGAACGCCTGGCTGTGGAGGGGAAGCCCCGCTGTGTGGCTGGCGACTTGTCGGAATGTCGCGCTGTCTGCATCGGTGACGGCGGAGCGCAGTCCATCCTTCCCGAGGTATGCGTTGACAGGATCTTCCAGAGAGACGAACCCTCGATCGACCAGGATCATGAACGCGGTTGCGGTGAGCGGCTTGGAGACAGACGCAAGCGCGTACCGCGTGTCGACCGCGGCCGGCACGCGCTTCTCCTGGTCCGCCCAGCCGAACGCCTCTTCCCAGTAGATTTCGCCGTGCCACGAGACGGCGATGGACATGGACGGAATCTCGCCAGCGTCGACGAGCCGTGCGACGTGGTCGCGGACCGCGCCGAGCGTCGTAGGACACGGATGTTCGGAAGACGCGCTACACGCACCCAGAAGCCCAGCGGTGATCAGAGCCAACCCGGCCGATAGAGCCAGCCGAGCGCTACGCTCGTTCCGGGCCAACCCGCGCCGACAAGGCATCCGACGTGCTTCGCCCGACACGTAGTTCGTCCTTCTCAAGAAGCGAAGTCGATTCATGTGTGTTTCACACCGCCTCCCCCTTCCGCCTGGTTCTTCATGGGGCTCACCGAAGTCGCTGACGTCAGAAGGCCGCTGTCTGAAGGTTATCCTTCGCAAACAACAGGCTTTCCTGAGTTTCCGTAGTCCTCGGCCGCGAGTCAACACGTCGGTCGGAACGCCGGTGCAAGGCTGGGAAGGCTTCAGCTCCTTGGATGCGCGGCGCATTCGCCGGAGCAGTTGATCGCCGAGCGGTTGCGGCGGAGTTCAGCGTGAACCGCGGCGCCGCACGCTTCCCGATTGTGCCTCTCATGAGACAACCCGTGGGCTTCGCGGCATTCGTAGAGGCTTCGGCTCCCATCGATTCTCCATCGCATCCACATTCGCGTTCTACATGAATGAACGAGAGTGTCTGATCGCAGGGAGCCACTAGAGTGGCAGGAGGTGAATCATCGAGGGGGAAGTGCGAAGCCGTCGGAGGTTCGCGGCGCTGTTCGGAGGGATCCTCCTTGCGTCAGTTGGGGTCCTGGTCGCCGTGTCGGTCTTGCTTCACCACTCGGGGGGGCGGCATCGAGTTTCGATGATCCGGGACGCGGAGGCGCACGCCGTCGGGATGCGGCAGGACGCTGTCGCCGAGACGATCGGGATGGCCGTCGCAGATCTTCTCTTCCTGGCCGAGCTGAACGAGCTGGGCGAGTTCCTTACATCCCATGAGCAAGCGAACCGCGACTCGCTGTCGAAGGAGATGGCTGCGTTCGCCCTTCGTGGGGAGATCTATGATCAGATCAGGATTCTCTCTCCGACGGGGATGGAACTCCTGCGGATCGACTACCGCGATGGGGCACCGGCAGTCGCCGGTCTGGAGAGCCTCCAGTTCAAGGGCGATCGATACTACTTCCTCGAACTCTCAAGCTGTGCAGCCGGTTCGGTGTACGCCTCTCCTCTCGATCTGAACGTCGAGCAGGGTGAAGTCGAGAGGCCTCTTCGGCCCATGATTCGCCTTGGGGTCGCTCTCGGCAGTTCGGATGACGTTCGCGGCTACTTGCTCCTGAATCTCAATGGCTCACTCCTGCTCGACGTGTTTGCCGAGGCTCTCCCGGATCCCGAGACGTTGGCTCTGCTCGTCAATGAAGATGGCTACTGGCTTCGCGGTCCCGCTCCGAATACCGAGTGGGGGTTCGTTCTGCCGGACCGATCCGATGAGCGAGTTCAAACGCTTCTCCCGGAGGAGTGGGAGGAGATCTCTGCGGCCGAATCCGGGCAGGTTCTGACGGGGAACGGGCTATTTACCTACGATACGCTGACTCCTTTCGTCGAGGCGGACGCTGCTCGGTGTGCGGTCAGCGGTGGCTCGCCTGCGAGCCGAACGGGCGGATCGTACTGGAAGAACATCTCCTGGGTTCCGACTGACGTGCTCGGCCGGACTCGGAATGCCGGGGCCCTCCAACTCGCCGGGTGGAACGTCATCGGAGCTCTCGTACTCGGTTCGGGATCGTGGGTGTTCGCGCGATGGCTGACGCACAGGACCGAGCTTCATCGACGCACCGCGAGCGAGAGGGCTCTTTTGCAATCGACCCTGAAGAAGTACATGCCTCGGGAAGTCCGTGATCGCTTGCTCAACGATCCAGCACGCCACGCGAAGCTGGGCGGGGAATCCCAGGACGTGGCGGTCCTGTTTGCCGACATCCGTGGATTCACTCGTTTCGCTGAGGGGCATGCCCCTGAAAGGACTGTCGCCGTTCTCAATCGAACGATGACCGAACTCACTGCGCCGTTGCGCCTGTACGGCGGGATTCTCGACAAGTACATCGGCGACGGGTTCCTCGCCTTCTTTGAGTCCTCCTCCGACTTGGCCGACGCGGCCCGTAGGGCCATCGCGTCGGCCCGCGTGATGCAGCGCGCGTTCCGGAGCCTGTGGGGCGACGCGCCGACCGAGGCTCTGCGAGAGCTGGGCCTCGGGATCGGGATCAGCGCCGGCCGCGTCATTGTCGGGAACGTCGGCTCGGAGGATGCGATGGACTACACCGTCGTCGGAGATGCGGTCAACGTCGCTGCTAGGTTGCAGGACATGGCGGAAGCCGGCGACATTCTCGTCTCGCAGTCTGCGCACGAACTCGTCGGTGGCGAGGACGACGCCGAGGTCATGCGCCTGACCAAGCTTCGTGGTCGGCGCGAGCCGATGGACGTGTACAGGCTCGAGCTGGAGCTTCGAGAGGCCTAATCTCGCTTCATTGGGTCGGGTGTTGTGGATCGAGGAGATTACGTAATTATGCATGCTTGCACTACGCAATGGGATCGGCTAGCCTCCCGAAGATCAACGAACAGCGAACGTCGTTCGACCACCGCCCGGCCGGGCCCAGGCCGGGCACAACTCGCTATCGAGCTAGGAGGTACGCACGCATGACCGCCCTGGAAACCATCAAGGCGCGTCGCAGCATCCGCGCGTTCAAGAGCGATCCGATCGAACGCGAGATCGTCGAGCAGATCCTGGAGGCGGCCGTCTTGGCGCCGTCGGCGAAGAACAGCCAGCCGTGGCGATTCACGGTGATTCCGCAGCCAAGACGAGGCGAGATGCTGGAGGTTCTCCGCAAGGGGATCGCGAATCGAGAGGCCGAAGGTGAGGAGATCGGCACGATCAAGTCCACGATTCAGAGCATGGAACAAGCGCCGGTCACGATCCTGATCCACAACACCGACGGGATCCACCCGTGGAAGGCCCGGAAAGAGGATGAGTCGTGGTGGGACCTGGCGACGGTGCAGTCGGTTGGCGCGGCCATCGAGAACATGCTTCTCGCGGCTACGAACCTCGGCCTAGGCTCGCTCTGGATCGCCGATGTGTGGGAGGCGTATCCGGAGCTGAATGCGTGGCTCGAGACGGACGATCAGCTGGTTGCCGCCGTCTCCCTCGGATACCCGAACGTTGCTCCGCCTGATCCGCCGCGGAAGCCGATGGAGGAGGTCGTTCGCTGGCTGACCTAGCCGAAGGTTCGTTGGGCCGGCTGTCGGGACCGGCTCAGCACCTGGAGTGCCTCGTCAGTTCAGCAGAGTTCAGGGGCGTGATGAAGGGGAGACGGGCGAGACCATCCTTGGCTTGGAGATGGACGCATTCGAGGGCTTCGAGAGCTTCCTGAAGAAGGAGAGACGGGCCGCAGGAACGATCGACGCGCACCTGCAGGCGGTACGCCTGTTCGCCGAGCACCTCGAGGAGAGCGGAGCGAGTCCGGACATCGACGGAGTGGCGCCGGATGACATCACGCGCTTCGTCGAGGCGAAGACAGTCGAGGGCCACTCACCGAAGGGCCTCCTCTGGAGCCTCCACAACTACTACCGCTACTCTGGGGAGAAGGCGCTCCACGACCATGCTCTCGGACTTCGCATGAAGGCGATGGAGAAGGAGAAGAGCCAGCGGTCAACACCGAAGCTCTCGATGCTTGCCGGGGGATCGAAGGCCGCCGTTGCGGCGTTGCGCGATCGCGGCATCATCAATGCGGGAGACCTTCTCAAGTGCACTGCAGCACCTGGCGATCGGGCGAAGCTTGCCGAGGCGTGCGAGGTCTCTCAGGAAGAGATCGATGAGCTCGCCTTCTTTGCCGATCTGTCTCGGATCACGGACATCAAGGGGAAGCGTGCGCGACTGCTCCTTGACGGCGGCTTCCGGACGGTGCGCGACATGCGCACATGGGATCCGCAGCAACTGCGGGATCACCTCACTGACGTGGTTGAGGCGACCGGCGCAGCCAAGCGACCGCCGACGCTCACCGAGACGGAGTACTGGGTGAGGCAGGCGAACGACCTTCCTGACGTGGTTGCAGCGGATTAGCTCTCGATGTGTGAAGTCAGCTGCGCTCGAGCAGGGACAGCTCATCGTCTAGTACGCGAACGGTCATGTCGATGTCGTCGTCGGTGAGGACCATCGGTGGCTTGATCTTGATGACGTTGTGCAACGGACCTTCGGTGCTGAGCAAGATTCCACGAGCCTTCATCTGCTCGACCAGCTCTGCGGCCTCCGCTGGCGCCGGTTCCAGCGTGTCGCGGTCGCGAACGAGCTCGACGCCGACGAACAGGCCGGCGCCGCGTACTTCACCGATCAGCGGATGCCGCTCGGCGAGGCGCGCCAAGCCTTTGCGTAGCCGGCGCCCGGCCTTCAGCGCGTGCTGCTGGAGATGCTCATCTTGGATCACGTCGAGCACCGCGAGTCCGATCGCACAGGAGACCGGATTGCCGCCGAAGGTGGAGAAGAACTCCATCCCGTTGGCGAACGACTCGGCGACATCCCTGGTGGTGACGACGGCCGCCATCGGATGCCCGTTGCCGATCGGCTTGCCCATCACAACGATGTCGGGGGCCACGTTGTACGCCTCGAACGCCCAGAAGTGCGTCCCGACCCGACCGAAGCCCACCTGGACCTCGTCGGCGATGCACAGCGCGCTTGCGGCGCGCACATGGTGATACGCCGTCTTGAAGTAGCCTGGCGGAGGGACGATCAAGCCGCCGCAGGAGGGGAGCGTCTCCGCGAGGAACGCGGCGGTTCGGCCGCCGGCTTCGGCGATTACGCCGCCCAGGTCATCGCCGTACGCGACGCCGGCTGCTTGATCGTGCCCCTTGTGTACGCCTCGATACCCGTCGGGAAGCGGCGCAACGTGCACCCAGGGTTCCGCGCCGCCGGCGCCGCCCGCTCCCATGAACTTGTACGGACTCGCGGCGATGAGCCGAAGCGTGTGCCCGTGGTACGCACCGTCGAGGACGATCAGGTCACTCTTGCCGGTGTGCGTCATCGCCATGCGGATCGCGAGTTCGTTCGCCTCGCTTCCCGAGTTCACGAAGAAGCAGGTGTCGAGTGGCTCGGGCAGTGTCGCGCACAGCCGTTCGGCATACTCGGTCAGCCCGTCGTAGAGGTAACGGGTGTTGGTGTTCAGGCGAGCCATCTGTCGCTGTCCGGCCTCGATGACTCTTGGGTGGCAGTGACCGACGTGACAGACGTTGTTCACCATGTCGAGGAACGGGCGGCCGCGATCGTCGTAGAGGTACTGGCCGGCTCCGCAGACCATCTTCAAGGGGTCGCGATAGGCAATCGACATCGCGCGGCTGATGTGGCGTCGACGGGACTTGAGCAGATCTTCGATTGGAACTCCCGGTTCGTTCTGTGAAGGCAGCTCGATGAGCGAAGCGAGCTCGAAGGCAGCGTCCGCTGGATCGATCCCGATGAGACGCTCGAGCAGATTCCATGCCCTCGCCTCCGTCACGTACCAAGTGGGATGATCCGGAGCCATCCGGCGGCGCTCGGCGGCAACGGCGACGGTGACCGACAGGCGCCCGCAGATCAGTGGGAAAAGGACCTCGACCTCCTCGCGCGTCAGCGGGCGCACGCTGTGGTATCCAGCGACGATCTCGGCGGCGACCTGAAGCGGGTCCGATCGGTCGAGCATTGCGTAGGCGGCGGCGATCGCGACTTCGCAGACGGTCGGATTGAACAGGCAGTCGCCGAAGTCGAGCAGGCCGACGATGTGGCCGTTCTCCACGAGAACGTTCTCGTCGTTGGCGTCGGCATGAATCAGCGAGTGAGGTAGTCCTTCGAGGCGCGGAGCCGCGCAGGCTGCGAAGAGATGGAACGAACGCTCGAGGATGCGGCGTTTCGCCGAGTCGGCGATGAGCGTGACGTTGGCCCGGTGCTGCGCTGCCTGTGCCAGATCCCAGCGATGGGTACGGCGCGCTGCAGAGGGATCGAGACTTGTGAGAGCCAGATCGAGCTGCGCGAGGAGCCTGCCCAGTTCGCGGAGCAACGCGGGCGCGGCGGGCTCTGCGTCGCTCCACGGTGTCCCCGCAACGTGCTCGACCAGCCTGCCACGTACCTCGCGGCCATCCGACGTGCGATGCCGGCTCTCGATTTCCCCTGCCAGAGAGCGAACCACGCGTGGTACTGTGATTCCGAGATCCGCAGCGCGCACTCGCTCAACAGCGCGATACTCGAGGTCGAGGAAGTCGCTTGTTTGCGCGTCACCGGAGAGCTTGAGCACGAAACGCGGGCCATCTTGCGTTGAGACGAGGAAGTTGGGATTCTCGCCGGAGAGTCTCGCAAGCTCACCGGAGATGCCGAACGACTCCGAAAGGAACTCGGAGACCTCTCGCGGGCGGGCCAAATCGAAGCCTATCTCCATCCTCGCGACCTCCTGCCACCGGCTGCTCGGCAGGCCTACTATACTCGGAGGCCTGCTCAGTCCTCGCGGAGTTCAGAGAGCAGATGGGATCGGGTGGTTGGCCGGGGAGACGGAGCCCGGATGAGGTCCTTCTCCGCATCGGTCTCGGGGAAGACGAATTGCGGCGATGCCCCCGAGGGGCTGCTGCTGTTTGAGGGAGAGCACGGCGCCCAGTTGACGAAGGGACCGCCTGGACAGAGTGCATGTCCTCGTCGGCGCAGCTCTTCGGTCAGCTTCCGGAGACGAAGACGTTCATGGCTTCTTCATCCGTGGTGACGGAGAATCCGTCCTCCTGAAGGATCTCCATCGATGCGTTCAGGTATCGCGCGAACGTCGATGCGCCCGGGCGCGAGGCATCAGGGACGAAAGGGCCGGACGAGTACCCAGCCTGCTCGGCGCCCTGCATCAGGATGTATTTGGACGCCCAGAAGTCGAGTGCGGCCGGATCGGCGCTTGCGGCGACGATGCCGAGCCGAGTAGCGGATCGGTCATAGACTCCAGGTCCGGTGCCCGGCTTGAGGCTGACCCAGATGGCGTCCAGGATGTTGAGATCGGGGAACCGAGCCCCCGACATCAGTGTGCCCATGCCGCCTTGGATGATCGTGTTGTGCGCACGTGCGCCGTGTTGGCGCGTGAGTTTGTCCGACGTGACGCCCATGTAGTGCTTCACAGAGGCGGTCACGCCGTAGATGCCGTGTGGCTTGAGGATGGGAACGTTGATCAGCTTGAGCCTGTCGTCGTCGTAGGCTCCGCATGCCGGATTCCAGACACCGCACTTGAAGCTGACGTACGTCCCGTGCGCGGTCCGGAACTTCGGGTAGCAGACATAGGCGTTCGTTCGCGAATCGATCGGTCGTTCCAGGACGTATCCGTCAGTCATGTCACCGGCATCGTATTCGTCGACCTCGGTCTTGGTGATCGCGTCCCACAAGTAGGTTGAGACGGCATGGGATTCGGCGAACGCGTCGGCCACCACCTGGACGGACTGGGTTCGATCCTCGGCGTTATTCTTCGTCCACGTGAAGCTTCCGCCCTTGCCCGCGGACCCGTACTGGTCTTGGCCGTTGTCGGCGATCACGATTTCACCGCTGAAACCGTCGGGATGATCGACGATCGCCCGGATCAGTGACCTGAGGAGATCCGTGTTGGTGCCGCCCCGTTGGTTCCACTGACCGTTGACCTTCAGCAGCACGATGTCGTCGGACGCGATGAGGCCGTCGGAGTCGCAGGCAAACAGAGCGCTCGCGGACCGATAGAAGGCGATCCCGTTTGCGGCCATCAGCTCGATCAGGGCGGGCACACCGCAGTCCTCGGGTGTCACGTCGCGAATGACGAAGATGTCGGAGGCCGGAGCGGCTGTCGCCCGGCTTTCCGGCAGAAGGAGAGCCACGGCGGGATTGGCGACTCCTGCATCGCTCGGGCCGAAGGGTGCCGACGTCGCGAACCACACGACGGCGGCGACCAGGGTTGCGGCGAGGACGCTCCTTCGAATCGTCCGACGATCGATCCGCTTTCCATCGACAGCGCGCGCGAAAGGAAAGAGCGGAACGACGCAGGCGGCGAGCCAGACCGAGGCGTTGGCGGCCGCGGCTCGTTGGCACGGATAGGCGGCGCGAGAGGGCCTCGTGCCGGTTCGCAAGGCGAACCAGAGTAGGTTTGCGAGGCCGAATAGGAACGCGCTTGACGCCAGCCACGCGAACAGCCTCTTGAGTCTGCTGTCCCTCGCACGCGAACGAATCATCTCGTCTCCCTCCCTCCCATCGGGAGTTTCGAGTTGCGCCGTCTCCGAATCGTCATCGGATGTGAGTATGCACCGGCCTCCGCAAGCTTTGGAGAATCCCGCTCGAGGCGCCAGCCGCTGCGAGTGCGCGGCGATCCTACGGCCGGCAGGGGCGGCTTGCCGAGAGCAGTCTCGCGAGCGCTTCGATGGGCAACCGAAGCGGTTCGTCGAGCCCAAGTTTCTCGCGGAGCGAAGCCATGTCTCTGACGAAGCGGTACGGTGCGAGAGGGTCGGCTGGGTACTTGGCGGGTTGCACTCCGATGAATTCCAGGGAACCGCACATTGAGAGAAGATCGGTCCACGCGGCGAGGGAGGCCGTGTCCGGACTGCGCGAAAACGACGGGAGCGGTGCGAGATAGATGGTGCCTGGTATTCTGCCGTCGAGGGCGCGGTCGACGAGTGAGAGTCCGTCTTCGGTGTTGAACGGAAGCCAGAGCGCCGGGATTCCGGTCTGGATGTTTGTACGCGGGTTCTGATGGTTAAAGGAGTCGATCAGGAGCCTCTCCGACCGGACGCCATCGCACGCCAAGTAGGCATCGAAAGCGAGCAGGCTGTATTCCGATGGGTGGTCGAGGGCGATCTCGAGGAGATCGACGCCGGTCTCTTCGGCGTAGGTCCTCACGGCAGCGGCAAAGGGCTCTGGGCAACCCCACTCCGACTCTAGGCGAAGCTCGACCGATTCGCCGTCGGCCCATCGTTTGAGGTAGGTCGCCGGCTCGACGGCCCCGAGTCCGCCGATCTGCAGGAAGATCCGCTCGGCGATCTGGATCTGCGGCCAGGAGTAGGTGCAGTCGATGAGGACAAGCGTCCCGCCGGGCAAGAGGCGATCGCGGATGAAGTCGTAGTAGCAAGTCGGGAGGTCGCGAAGCTTGATGCGGACGAAGTCGGCGGCCTTGACCATCGAACGATCGTGGATCGGGTCGTAGTGACAGATGACTTCGAAGTCCATTGCAGGGTTGGCCTCGACGATCCCCTTCGCCGCATCCAGAGACGTGCGCCGGTATGCGTTGAGATCGTCGGGATCGATCGTGTCGTGCCTGAAGACGAGCCCGAAGGATGTCGTCAGAAACGGAGCGCCGAGGAGCGCCGCCAGGTGTGCGACCGCTCCGTTGGGAGACCCGAGAACGATCGCCGCATAGCGTGATTCGTCATCGGGGTATTGGGCGACACACCAACCGGCAAGCGCGTCGACCGAGACCTCTGCGGCGCGCTCACGGGCACGCCCGAGAGAGAGGCGCATCCCCCACTCGATTGCCCCGATTCGTGCTCGCTCGGGCAGGAGGCTGACGAAACCGAGGAAGATCTTGCTCCCTCGCGGGTAGGACTCCAGGATGCTCCGTCCGGATCCGGTCAGGGCCTCCGCGACCTCGCGGACGACGCGGGTTCCGGAGTCGAACGCTACGACAGCGACGCTCGTCTCGCTCCCCCACCCGGCGAGTGCCGTGACTCCCACCACGAGACAGGCGAGGGCAAGGCGGACGGCCGCGGCTCTCATGGGGTTTCCTCGTGCAGCGCTTCGAGCAGCGGGGCCAGACGCTGAGGGAAGTCGGTGTAGATACCGTCAACACCCGGGAGCTTGACCGCGTTCTCAAGCTGCGTTGGCGAATTGTACGTCCAGAGGATGACCCCAATCCCCTCCGCCTCCAGCTCGGTCAAGAGCGCGTTCGTGAACCCCACGGGGCTGGGTAGGTAGACATCGACGTCGAGCGCGAGCAGGTAGTCGAGCGGGTCGAGCGGCTGAAGGATCACGAGGGCCCCGCGGGGGATGGCGGGCTCGAGGGCCCGAAGCTGGCGGAGGAAGTCGTGGTCGAACGACGAGACGAGCACGCGACTCAAGGTCTCCGTCTCTTCGATCAAGGCGACCAACCGCTCGGCGACGACGCGGCGACGGATCTCGGACGGGGGTTTGATCTCGATGTCGATCAGCCAGTTCTCGGCGGCGACGAACTCGAGCGCGTCCCGGAGCGTGGGAACCGGCGCGCCGACGTACGACGCCAAGGCATCGTCTGACACGAGTCCTTCCGCGATCTGATCGAACGGATCCTCTTCAACGAACCAAGACCCGGCGTCGAGGGTGAGGATCTCGTCGAGTGTGAAGTCTGAAACGCGCCACGGAGCACGAGAGGGGAAGCGATCCTCAACGTCGGTCGTCCGTTCGAGAGTTTCGTCGTGCATCAGGATCAGCGCACCGTCCCGCGTCACGCGAACGTCGACGCCCCAGACGTCGGCACCCAGATCGAGAGCCGTGCGACCGGCTGCGATCGTGTCCTGCGGCGCAAGAGAGGACGCACCCGCGTGGGCGACGTTCAGGATCGGGCGGGAGGCCGTTCCTCGGCCGTGGAATGGAAAGGAGATCGGCGCATTCTGGGCGAGAATCGGGTGAAGCATCGCGGCGAGCAGAATGCTTGCGAAGGTCCATCGGACGAGCCGCCGTCCGACCGAAATGCGCCTCACGGAATCATCTCATCGAGTTTCTGGAGGAGGGCGACCGCCTCCTCAAGCGCCTCGCGATTCCAGAACGGCCAGTCACCGATCGGCTCGTCAAGCACGGCGGTGAGCTCCGATTCGATGAAGGCCGCGTCGCGGATCCCGTCGATCTGCCCAAGCAGGTTGTAGGTGAATCCCCAGTACTGCGCGCGGACCACGCGGTTGAGGAGGTAGGTCGGTGCGAGTGCCAGGGCCGTCTCGAGGTGCGCGAGTCCCGCGTCGGTGTCCCCGCCCAACGCGGCGGGTGTCACCACGAGCATGGCGCCGAGGGCGTTGTGCGGGCTGGCGCCCCAGAAGGTCTCGTCAATGGCCAGGCAGCGTTCGTACAGGGTGCGGACCTTGCCGAAGTGCAGCAGTCCCTCGATCGGGTTCATCCCGCAGAGCCCGCCCCAGTTGTCTGCCGTCCAGAGGAGGGCGGCGGCGTCGTTCACGTTCGAAACGGCCACGACGAAGTCGTCTTCCTCTACGCGGGCGAAGTCCGGATGGGAACGAAGGCTCTCGAGACCGTAGGACCTCCCCCGTTCAAAGAGCTCTCGGTCTTCCGCCGTGTCGCCGGGCGAGAAGGTTGTCGCCTCGTAGCAGAGCTGAGACAAGCGATTGAGAACGAACGTTCGGGATTGCGTCTCCGTCGGATCGATCCGCGGGAGGATTGCCTCGTACAGCGCGATTGCCTCGACCATCCGCTCCTCAACGTAGCGCTCGTCGAAGGCTGCCTGCGCTTCCTCCACCAAGCCTGAGAGAGACGCCTCGTCTTTCGCTCCGAGAGGGAAGGAGCCGAAGAGGATGCAGACTATCAAGACCGCGAGGACGGGGAGGATGGACTTCGCCTTCGAACAGCGTTCGATTTCGCGTCTTCTCACGTTCTCACCTACCCGAATGCGGTCGAGAGCAGCCTTCTCCCGTGTGCAGGATGATACCGGAACCGACGGGCGCTTGACGTCACGTGTCATTGAAGAGGAAGCGCTGACGGCTCGTGCAGCAGAGTGCGTGCTTCTGCGGCCTGGGCATCTCCTTGGAGCGTGAGAACGCTTCGATGTACTCATGGTAGGGATTCATGCGGAAGAGGAGCATCGGGAAATCCGAGTCGAACATGGCCCGCTCCGAGAGCATCGGATGGGTTGCGATGCACTCTGCCAGTCTTCGGTAGTGGTCGTCCTCGAAGACACGACCGAGACATCGACGTAGACGTCCCCGTAGCTCTCGCCGAGCTGGATCGTCTTGCTGAGGCGCGGATGTCTCGCCTTGACTCGGCCGAAGAAACGCTTGTGGTACAACGGGAGGTGGGCGAGGTTGAGCTTCAGATTGGGGAAACGCGACAGCGCGCTCGACCACTTCTCGATCGACGTGATCGACCGGAGCTTGTCCTTGTCGTTGAATGCAACGTAGCCTCCGCTTCCGTCGTGGACGGTCGTCGGGATCCTCTTGTCCCCGCAGACGCCGTAGAGGAGCTTCACCTTGTCGAGCGCGTCCGGCGCCTCCAACGAGCAGTGTGCTGAGTTGATCCCTAGGAACGGATAGATCTCGAAGACTCGCTCGTTGTTGGCTTCCCGGTCTTGCGTTCAGGTATCCGGCGATTCCGGAGAGGATGTCGGCCGCCTGTTTGAGTGCAGGCTTGTCGGCGGCAAGTCGTAGGCGATCGATGCGCGGTTCCTGTACTCGCTCTCGAGGTCGATCACTTGTGGGCAGATCACGACCCGATCATATAAGCGACTTCCGATGTGGAGACCATCCGAGTCGAGGAGTGGCTCGTTCGCGCTTCGAAGACAGTTCTCCATGAGGAGAAGGAACCGGCGGCATCGGTGTCGAGAACGGGGAGGAGGTTCCGGATAGCCCGGACCCTCTTCCGAAGCCAGGACCACGCGAGGACGTAGGCCGGAGCTTCGACGAACGGAATGGTGACTTCCTTAGCGCGGATCGGATGCGAAGGGGTTCTAGGAGCGATCGTGCGGCTCCGTCAACGGAGGAAGACCAGGTTAAGGTGGGGCAGATGGAGGGTCTGCAATCCGGATGGCGGATGAGCACCGAAGGCTTCGATCTGCAGCGATTCTCCGTGACGCCCCGGGATTGCGTCTCCGGATGCGTCCCGAGTACTCTCGGTCACGTTCAACCACCCGGATTAACCACGAACGAAAGGAAGTCTGGCATGTGGAGCCGAACGACGCGGAGATTCTGGCGTGCCGGCCGACGAGTGGAAGGCTACTCGTTCACGGACTTCCTCCACGGGTACATCTATGCCCGTTGGCCGTATCTGTACATCGGCCTGGCGACCGGCGAGCGGAGGCTCCCGCGAATCCTGCTACCGCTCGCGGCGGCCGTAGCGTGGCTGATCCAAAGGTCTTCGCGGAAGGATCGAGCGCCGCACAAGGAAGGGTACGCAAACCGGTATCACGGCAAGGTTGTGCCGACCGATGCGGCCGAACAGCTGGTAACGCTCGACCAGGAGATCGAGCTCTCCGGACTGGAGCAGATCATCCCGTACTCGATGGCGCACGACATCGTGATGACGGACCCCGATCACATCGTGGCGCTCGAGTGCCCGTGTCGATCGGTTCGAGACGAGCCATGCCTTCCGCTCGACGTCTGTCTGATCGTCGGCGAGCCGTTCGCAAGCCTCGTGATCGAGCACCATCGGGAACGGGCGCGATGGATCACGCAGGACGAGGCTGTCGACATCCTGCGCGCAGAGCGCGATCGGGGGCACGTCCATCACGCGTTCTTCAAGGACGCGATGCTCCATCGCTTCTACGCGATCTGCAACTGCTGCTCTTGTTGCTGTGGTGCGATGCAGGCATGGCGATCCGGAACCCCGATGCTTGCGTCGTCCGGGTACGTCGCCGAGGTCGATGCGGCGGCCTGCGCCGGCTGCGGGCTTTGCGCCGAGACATGTCCGTTCGAGGCGATCCGCGTCGAGGAGAAGACTGCCAGGGTCGACTCCGGCTGTTGCATGGGTTGCGGCGTGTGCGTCGCGGCCTGTCCTAGCGACGCGCTTGCGCTGTCGCGTGACGCATCGAAGGGTGAGCCTCTACGGATTCGCGATCTGCTCGCGCAGAGATCCTAGAGCCAGCGGATCCTCAGTCTGGGCAGGCACTCAGCCATCAGCGAAGACCCAGTTGGTTCCGACGCCCGTATCCTGCCGGAGCCCTTCGGCCATCTGGCTCGCGTGGTGCTGGATGTGGCGTAGGTTGCAGAGGTGCGCCGCGCCCCGCGGGAGCGGGAGCCAGTGGAAGCCCGAGGGCCCGTCGAACGGAGCTGACTGCACCGGCTCCGCGACACGACGGTCGATGTGATCGCGACAGGCAAGCACGTCGTCTTTCGAGTTGGTGTCTCCCGGTTCCAGTTCACTCCAGTCCCCGAGATCGATCCACACAAGTCCTTCGCGGCCCGCAACGTCTCCTGCGAACGGCTCTAGGTCCTCCTCGGAGGCCAAGGCGTAGAGATGAGCGAAGAAGAGGGTGTAGTAGGCGAGCGCCCAGAAGCCGTTGGGGTCGCTCTTACGATCCCACAACGCGTCGGGGCATGCCTCGATCGCCGATCGCAGCATCTTGAGGGCCGCTCGGATCTGCGAGGTGAGTACAGATTGACTCATCAGAAGCCTCCTTCGGCCGTTCCTGTGATGCGGCTCGGGCGATCTCCAACAGGACAGCATCCCCGCCGCCCATCCGGTGCGAGCCCGTCTCCGCGACCGTGTCTGAGGAGACCGAATTCAGGCACAATTGTCGTGTTTGATCGAAACGGCAGACCCGCCGAAAGGCGGGACGCAAAGTCTCGGATCTACGGGAGGTTTCTAGGATGGCCGGACTGCCGAAGCGAAGCTCGCTCTCAGCCCTCGTTGTGTTGTCTCTCGTTCTGACCTCATGGGTCGGGCTCTGTCAAGAAACCCAAACCCCTTCGACGGGGCTCGACCCCGTGATCCTCCAGGTGATCATCGATGCGGTTGATCTCAACCCGGTGGCCACGGACGAGGAGAAGGCGCTCTTGGTCGACCTCTTCGCGGCCTCCATCGAGGAGGAATCGCTCGACGTTGCTCTCGTGGCCGAGATGCTCGCGGCCGTGGACTGGGAGACGCTCGATGAGGGAATCGGAGACGTCATCTGGCTGATCGAGGGAACTCTCGTCGCGTATACGAAAGGTCTAATCGATGATCCGGTGGCGGCCCTGCTCGAAGGCGAGGAAGGGGACCTCACGCCTCCCGGCATCGTGAATGCCGTGACGAAAGCCGGAGCAAGTGCTGAGATCGTCTCCCAGGTGCAGGAGCTTGTGGCGAGCGGGATTCCGCCCGGCATCGTCCTTCGAGTGACCAAGGCGGCTCTCCGAGACGAGGACCTTGATGTGGCGGAGACGTTGGCCGCTCTGGCCGAGCTGTTCGCAAGCAATCCCAGTATCTCTCCGGGCCAGGCCGCCAATGCGGTCACCGGCAACGGAACGAATCAAGTGCAGAGCCAGAACCAGAACGAAGAACAGGAACAGAACGAGAACCAAGGCGAGAGTCAGAACGAGGAGCAGGAAGGGAATCGGAATGGCTCCTCGAGGGGCGGGAACGGGAAGAGCAACGGGAACAACGGAAACGGGGGGAAGAAGAACTAGCGCGAGGCACCGCGCGTGGTCGGACACATGGATCGTCCGTGAGGGAGCAAGGGATCCCGAGGATCGCGGGATCCCTTGCTCCTTTGTTGCACGTTCGGGTGTGTCTTTGGAGGATTTGGACCTTGGTTTCCGGCGGGGGCTTCCCAAGAGATTCGCCGGTGCGGAGGAGGTGGCTTGCAGGGAGGAGGCTCCCATCCCAAGCCAGTCTCGGAGGTGATCAGGTTGGGGCGACTGCGGGGCTCCAGCGACCTTTCGCGAGGGCTCTCTCGCTTCGTGCCTGCGCGTGAGGCTCAGCGTCTGCGAAGGATCAGGCCGCTCAGGATTGTCAGACCGATGATTCCCAGCAAGACGGGCCAGACCCAGACCGCTCGGTCTCCGAGGCCGACACCGAGGAGGATGCAGCCGAAGACCAGCCCCTGGCCCACTCGGACGCGGAATCGCTCCACGGCGATGCGAATGAGCGTGAGAAGGAGCGCCAAGGCGCCTGCTCCGGCGAAGAAGACGCCCCATCCGTACGTCCAGCACGGGAAGTGGGCGCTGTAGCCCGTGATCTCTGTCATCAGGACGAGAGCCCCCCAGATGAAGGCAAGCCCCATGAAGAGACCGTCAATCGCGTCGGCCTCACGATGACTCCGCCTGCCCGATTCCACTCGATCTTCCCGCTCGTTCTCGAATCCCTCATTCATGATTCCCCCCCCGACAATCCCACCGCTCGTCTGGCTTGCCTGCTGAATGCACCTTACGATGCGCGGCGCGCTTCGGGCAAGACACCTGATGCGCTTTGGAACCGTGGATGGTTGCGCTCTGTGGCGGACGTTGGACAGTCGCCGGACGTGGGCCGGTTGACTCTGTCCCCGGTCTTTGGAAGACTGCGTTCGGAAGGAGGCGCAGATGCTCCGACGATTGACGATGGTGATGCTGGCGATCGTGGCTCTGGGCGTGGCCGGTTACGCTTCAACGACCGGCGAGTGGGTGGAGGTTCTGGAACCGCTGATCCGCCCCGGAGTCTCGGCGGAACTCGACAAGGGCTGCGAGAGCGAGTACGCGGTCGATGAGCGGTACACGCTCACAGTGCAGACGGAGAGGGCGGCATACTTGACCGTCTTCCTGTTTCTCTCTGACGGAAGAACGCTTCTGGAGTTCCCGTTCAGAGGCTACACTGAGCGAAGGCCGGCTCCTCTTCAGGCGGGAGTCGACTACGAAGTGCCGACGGATTGGCTGATCACCGGTCCGGGGCGCTTCTTCATCCCACGAACGCCCGGCGTGAGTGCCATCGTGGCGATCGCATCCGAGGAGAGGCTGGCGATCTCGTACAGCACGACGCGGTGCTGGGAGCAGGGCGTCTCGCAGTGGTTGATCACCCTATCTCATGCCGAGGCCGTCGACGTCATTCTGGCCGCCCTCGCCGCTCTCCCCGAGGGGAACTGGTGGGCCGGAACGGCTTGCTTCTTCACGTTTGTCGCCTTGGAGCCATCCGAGGAGGAAGAGGAGTCCGAGCTGCCGCCTGGATTCTTCCGGTGCCCATAGCATCCGAGCCCTCGGAGACACACGGAGGTGAGCGGTGAGAGCTGCAAGATTCGGGACCGAGCACTTCGTCCTGCGACCGCTTGAGGAGACCGACATCGACGCGATGGCGGCGTACCTCAACGAACCGGAGATGATCGGGCGGAGGTATACCCCATGGGGGATCCGAGACATCGCTCCGCTTTCGCGCAAACAGGTAAAGGGGATCCTCGAGAAGTGGGAGAGCGAGAAGAAGGGATTCACACTTGGGATCGAGTTGCGCGAGACGGGAGAACTCGTCGGTCACGCTGAGTGCAATTGGCACTGGGACGCCCACTGCCCCGGGATTGGGATTGCCGTCTCGCCTCGGCATCAGCGGGCGGGGATTGCGTCGGAGGCTGTCCGGCTCTTGCTCACGCACCTGTTTGAGGACACACCGGCGCGCAACGTCAGCGGATGGGTCATGAGCTGGAACGAGGCGGGGCTTGCGTTCGCGAAGGCCTCGGGATTCACCGCGAGCGGGAGAGTCCCGCGAAGCGGCATCCGCGATGGCGCGTATTGCGAAGCGGTCATGGTCGATCTGCTCAAGCCGGAGTGGCTCGCGACGAAGGGAGAATCGAATGGCGCTTGAGGGACGGCTCGCGGTTCTGCGCGAGGAGCGCAAGGAGGATCAGAAGCTCTTCACCGAGTTGCGCAATGACCTGGAGACGCAGGGGTGGAACACCGCGCTTCCGCCGACTTACACCGAGTCGATGTACCTCAAGCGGTTCGGCGCGATGGAGTTCTCCTACGAGCGAGACAGCGCGCGGTTCTCGGTCGACTGCAAGGAGTCCGGCGAGCTGGCAGGGTACATCACCTACAGCGACTTAGAGGAAAGGCTTGGAGCGACGATCGGGATCGCGATCGCCAAGCCGTTCTGGGGGACGGGGGTGGCGTTCGACGCGCAAGAGGTCCTCCTCCGGTTCCTGTTCCTCGAGCTCGGACTTCGCGTCGTCCATCTCTGGTCGCACAGCGGGAACGCGCGCGCACTCGGCCTTGCCGCAAAGGCGGGCTTCCGGATCACGGGGCGCGTGCGCGAGGGGATGTACAAGAACGGGAAGCTCCTCGACACGATCGTGATGAGCGTCCTGCGCGAGAAGTACTTCGCGCTTCACCCAGAGCTTGAGGACCTGCTCCCCGATCCGATCGATCCGACGGCAGCTACCCGATAGCGTCCGCGATCGCCTCGGCCAGGCCGGCGGGATTGTCAGTCATCATGTCGTGTCCCGAACCGGGGATGATGGCCACCGGAATTCCCCTCTGGGGGAGACGTTCCACGTCCGGATCGCCGTGGCTCTCCTCGCTGATCAGAGACATACTCGGAATCGGGAGCGAGTACAGAAGGTCACGGAACGTCGGGGTACGGTTGGCGATCAGGTCTACAGCGCTCCGATGCATGGCGACGGAGGCTGCGGCCTCGACGGTCCTGGCGTAGTCGCCGAACCCTGCCGCACGCATCCTCTCGACGAAGTTGGCATGCTGGGACACGACGTACTCCTCTTCCGCCCATCGCGCGATGATTCCGCTGACGATTCCCGGTTCCGGGTCGAGATTCGCTTCCGCGAGCACCAGGCGTCCGATTCTCTTCGGGCACGCCGCTGCCACCAGGATGGCAATCGCTCCGCCCATGCTGTGGCCGACGAGAACGGCGTCTTCGACCTCGAGATAGGCGAGGAGGCGTGCGACGACGTCCGCCTGGCGATCCATCGAGTAGCTGAACCCGCGAGGTCGATCGCTGTAGCCGAAGCCGAGAAGGTCGATCAGAATCGATCGATACGGTCGAAGGCGCTCGTGCACGGCGATGCCGGGGAAGGCGAAAGACGACGCCGATCCGAGTCCGTGTAGGAAGACGAGCGGCCGACCGCCGGAGATGTCGATGTAACGAACGGCTGCGCCAAGTTCATCGATCCGAAACGAGTTCATCGCGCATCGAGCGGCGTGGTCGTCTCGCGGACGTCGATGCCCCGCTCGCGGAGGCCGCCAAGGATGAAGTCGACGCAAGATGGATCCGTCGTCAGCATCTCGGGGGCGAGGACACCACGGACATCGACCATGCCTGCTGCGAGCGCTCGGGCTCCCATTGCGGCCATGTAGCCGGTTGTCCTCGCCATCGACGTCGTCTCTGTTCGGCGATCGAAACGATCGATGAGGTCGTAGCGATAGCTCAATCGTTCGCTATCACGCTTCCCTTCGACGATCACCCGCAGAACGGTCACGTCTTCTTCACCTTCCTTGAGCTGCCAGAGCGGGAAGAGAAGCGCCGTGGTCAAGTCGAGCGGCCTGATCTCTCTCCCCTCGATCTCGACAGGCTCGGCGGAGAAGAAACCGGTGTCGCGAAGGAGGCGGACCTTGTCCGCGTGGCCCGGGTAACGGAGGGTCTTTTCGATCATCTGCGGACAGTCGACGGTCTTCATCAGCGTTCTCAGTCCGTCGGTGTTGAACGCCTCGAGAGTCCCGATTTCCCCGAACTCGATCTGCTCGACTTCGGACAACGCAGGCCGCGTCACCACGTCTCCATCGACGACGATCCGTGCGGGGCGGGTGTACTCCTCGATCACGTCGATTGGAGAGAAGACGGCGCGGTACTCATACGGCGGCACCGGATCGGCGGGCAGTCCGCCGACGTAGATCTCGACGCGCGCCGCTTCGTTGAGCCGTCGAACGGCGTGGCCGACGAGCAGATTGCTCAAACCGGGGGCGACGCCGCAATCGACGATCGCGGTTACGCCCTCAGCCTTTGCGAGATCGTCGAGTGAGAACGGATCTTCGCCGAAGAAGGCGATGTCGACGACGTTCTTCTTTGCGTCGATGATCGCTTCGAGAGTTCGGTGCCCCAGGAACCCGGGGACCGCACTGATGACAAGATCAGCGTCGGCGATGGCGCGCCCGACGGTCGACGGAAGCGAGAAGTCGACGCGCTCGCCTCGTATCCCCCACCGATTTTCAAGCAGCGCGAGTCGTTCTCCGTCGCGATCGGCGACGCGGACGTCGAATGCGTCATCCGCAGAGAGGTCGCGGGCGATGGCGGTGCCGACTCGGCCAGCGCCAAGGACGATGATGTTCATGGTGGGCTCCTCTGGGTCAGATTGCGGGGATTGTAGCCGGCGAACGCGGATTCCCGCGAGTGGCCAGCGAGTCGAATCAGGGCTACGAAGCCTCGATCGTGTCGAGGAGCGTCTGACATCGGGTGGCCGCCGTCTCGTGCCCGAGGGATCGGTAGATGGAAATCGCCGCCTTCGCGTGATACGTGGCCGGCGTGTTGTCCCCGATGGCGGAGAGCGAACTGACGAGCGACTCGTGGGTCAGCGCCTGAGCCCATCGCGCGCCGGTCTCCTCGGCGATGGCAAGCGCTTCCCGATAGCAGCGTGAGGCCTCCGCGAGATCTCCGGCCTGGCTTGCGAGGTATCCGAGCGACGCGATGCACTGCATGGCGCCGAGAGGATCGAGATCGTTTTCTCTGCGTAGCGCGAGGCTCTCCTCGACCTCGATCTTCGCTCGCTCGTAGTCTTTGGTGGCGGTGTAGAGCGATCCGAGGGTGAATTTCGCCATGGCGACCCCCCATGGATCGCCGAGTTCCTCATGGATTCGGACTGCTTCGGATGCGTAGGCGATCGCTTCCTTCGAATCGCTCCGGAGGAGCCTCCACGCCAGTGCTTCGAGTACCTCCGCTTCGCCCCACCGGGCATGCGTCTCGCGAAAAAACTCGAGGCTGCCTCGCAATCGCGCGTCTCCTTCTTCGTCGGAGGCGTGGCCGCCGAAGGCGGAGAGGACGTTGATGAAGGCGAGCTCCCGCCCCATCCCGGCCTTCTTGAGAGTCACCAGACTCTCCTCGAACAGCGACCGGGCCTCCTTCTCCCTGTATCGCATTCCGGTGAACCAGGCTTCGAGGCCGCGAAGGAGACCGAAGAGGAGGCGCCCCTGGCTCGTCATGTCCTCTGCGACACAGGCGGCCGCCTCAGAGAAGAGACGTGCGCCCTCGTCGAAGTGGTTTCGCATGTCACAGAACAGGAACAGGCCAAACGCCGCCCGATCGAGCCTCTCGGTCTGGCACTTGTCGACGGCCCATCGCCAAGCAGCTCGAACGTTGTCGATGTCCTCCAGAAGGAGCTCCGAAGCTTGTTTTTGCCCCGATCCCTTCAGCGCCTCCTCCTGCTCCGCGAGGAGTGACAGGTAGTATCCGGCGTGAGCATCCTGGATTCGATCGCTCTCCTCGGGGAGGGTGCGGAGTCGTTCCTCGGCGAACTGCCGCAGTACCTCCAGCATTTCCGTCCGATCGGGGGACGTCGGGCGAAGGAGCGAGCGCGCAACGAGGCCGGAGAGGGCCGGAACCGTCGTGGAAGCGACATGCAGGGCTGCCTCACGTGTGAACCCACTGCGAAAGACGGCGAGCCTCCGAAACGCGGTCCGGCCTTCCCGCGAGAGGAGTCTCCATGATTGCTCGAACACAGCGCGAAGGCTGTGGTGGCGCTTGGGAACGTCGCGGAGACTCGTGGAGAGGAAGTCCAGGCTCTTGCCGATCTCCTCGGCGATCGCTTCACAGCTTGTCGTTCGCACCCATGCGGCTGCCAGCTCGATTCCCAGCGGCATCCCCTCCAGCAGCTCGGCGATCTGAGAGATTGCTCTCCAGTCTGCGTCTGTCGGCGTGAACGAAGCATTCGCACGCTTGGCCGACTGAACGAAGAGCGCGACGGAATCAAGGTTGGCGAGGTCGTCCGGCGGGAGTGAGCCGCGTGGGAACGGGAGGCCTTCGAGAGGGAGGACCCACTCGTCCTGCAGATTCAGCTGGTGCCGTGACGTGACGAGGAGTTTGATCCCGGGAGCCCGTTCCAACAGGGTGTCGATCCAGCGGAGATCGACGAGGAGATGCTCGAGATTGTCCAACACCAGGAGCATCTTCTGCGGCTTAAGCCGAGCGAGGAGAAGATCCGAGAAGAGACCGGGGACGGGACCGGTCTCGCCGCCTTCGTCGATCGCATCAGAGACCGAGTAGGCGCCGAGGACGTCTGCGATCTCGAGCGGTACGTCGCTCGAAGACTCCGTCGCGACAAGAGGAATGTACGCGATGCCGTCCGGAAACGAGTCGACCGACTGCACCGCCGTCTCGATCGCGAGGCGCGTCTTCCCACAGCCTCCGGGGCCTGTGATCGTCAGAAGGTGACAGTCGTCATCCCTCATGAGGGCGACGGCCCTCGCAAGCTCATCCTCTCTGCCGACGAAGGTGGTTCGATAGGAGGGAAGGTTGACGGGGACCGGCTTCGGTGCGGATTGCACGGGCTCCGGGGTCGCTTCCGTCCGGCGCATCCGGTTCGCCAGCGATGTTGTCTCTTCACTCGGCGCGAGGCCGAGCTCCCGCTTGAGTGTCTCTCGACACTGATCGTACTGAGACAGCGCCTCCGCGCGTTGCCCCGCACCGGCGAGGAGTTCCATCAGACGTCGATGGACCGCCTCGTTCAACGGCTGGATGTCGAGCCATCGGCGGACGAAGCGGATCGCATCGTTGGAACGTGCTCTTCGCTCGGAGACACGAGAGAGGTGATCAAGTGCCGTGCCGAGTTCGTGCCGGAGCGCGCTTGACTCGGAGTACTGCCAGTCCTCGTACGGCTCGCTGTCCTCCACGGAGAACCCTGCTAGGAAGTCATGCTGGAACAGCTCTGCCGCTTGAACGAGACGTTCGACGCAGTCCGGTGACTCGCGATCATGGCAGAGAAAGAGAGCTTGGCGGAACTCGACGACATCGATCATCAGGTCCGGGTTCGCCCGCAGACCGATCGTATGCCGGGAAGAGACCAGCCAGTCCGAAAGCGGCGTTCCATTGAGGATCCAGAGGGCGTTCCGGAGAAACGAGAAGGCACGCGACGCCTCGTGCTCGGGCCAAAGGAGCGCAGCGAGGGTGTCGCGGCTGTGGCTGGATCCGGTTGTGGCAAGGTAGCTGAGAAGCGCGAGGGCCTTCCGTCGACGGATCGGCACGGTCGCTCCGTCGCATTCCAGCCGCGGATAGCCGAAGAGGAAGATGCTGAGCTCGGGCACGGTCGGGCTCCTATTGCCAATTGAGTCGTCGGATTCTATCACACCCACCCTCGGTTCGAACGTCGGCAAGACGATCGGGAGACGGGTGGGGAGGCAGACTGTCTCTCGGAGGGAACGAGACGATGGCGAACCGAAAGAGCCTCAGCCGGGAGATCGATCGGGCGAACGCCGCGCTCTCCGCCGGCCGCGTGATCCCGAAGGAGGAGAGGGCGAAGCTGACGGCATGGCTCCTGGAGCAACAGGTGAAAACCGGCCGGAATGCCGGCGCATTTGCGCCGACGGGCGCCGAGCTGCGGTTCGGCATCCGCCTGTATACCGGCGAGGCCGTTCGCACGAAACTCGCCGCCTGGAATGTGCTCACCGCAGAGGCGGCGCGCCTTCTCTTTCTGCTAAGTGGCGGCGTGGGCGACGATGTGAAGGTACGCGCCGCGATCGAGCGGGCGCGAAGCTGGCTTGACGTCTCTTGTTTCGTCACGCGGGATTGCGTGATCGGAGAGTGTGCTCACTCGCTCGCGAGCCACCTCAGGCTCATGAGTGCGTCTGACGAGGCGCCGTCGCTCCTCGTCCGCCGCGTGAACATCCTTCGTCAGCACCGTGACGGGAAGGGGCGATGGCGGCGGTTCCCGTTCTACTACACCGTGATGGTCTTGAGTGAGACGATCTGCGAGGCGGCTCGCAGTGAGCTGAGATACGCCGTCCCGGCCTGTCAGCGCGTGAGGACGAGGCGCACGGAGGACGAAACCTACGGAGCGCGCCGAAGGGCTCTCCTCGGGCGCGTAATCGCTCTGGACGATCTTCGCCTCCTGTAGATCCTCCGGCTTAAGCCGCGGAGCCAGAGGAGCAGTTCGACGCGGTCGGAGGTTCGTCCGACCGTCTTCGAGTCGGTTCGCGCTAGCCGGTCGCGGTTTTCCGTCATCCAGTCGGCTTGCCCCTTTTCTGCGAATCGCGTGCGTGTTTCGTAGGGCGGTTTGACGTGGAACGGCGCGATCTCCTCGATGAGCTGCATCGCCGCGGCGGTCCCCTCACGGATTCCGGCTCTCGCTGCACGAGGACTCAGGCTGAGCGTCGGCGCCTGTCCAACGTGCAAAGCGAAGGGCGTCCTTCCTTCCTTGACGCACGTCGTCGCAACGCTCGGAATCAGCGCTTCGACTTCGTTGCACGCGGCTGGGACCCCGGCGGCCATCACCACCGGCACGCGAGATGAACGAGCTCGATGTCCAGGCCGCCAGGGAACGCGCAGTGTCCGTCCCAGGCCCAGATTTCCGTGGCGCCCCGTCGAGGGCACTCTGCACCGCAGCATTCAGCTCGAGCGTGGCGAGACGTCGTGCCTGCACGTAGTATGGTCCGAACCACTCCTTCTCCAGGTCGAAACTGCACTGCAGCCGTGCATCGACGACGCCGGCCGTCCCTTCCAGATCGCAGACGATATGGATTCTCACGCCATTGCCTCCTTCGCGGCATTGAGGACTCTCTTCAGGTGTTGCCCGGTGTAGGATGCCTCGACTGCGGCGATGTCTTCCGGCGTGCCGGTCGCGACGAGTTCTCCGCCCGCGTTTCCGCCCTCCGGTCCGATGTCGATGACATGGTCGGAACACTTGATCACGTCGAGGTTGTGCTCGATCACGATCACGGTGTGGCCGGCGTCGACGAGACCGTTCAGGCAGTCGAGCAGGCGTTGGATGTCGGCCAGATGCAGTCCGGTCGTCGGCTCGTCGAGGATGTAGATCCGGTGCCCGTGCTTCTGCTTCGCCAGCTCCGTCGCCAGCTTCACCCGTTGCGCCTCTCCGCCGGAGAGGGTGTTCGATGACTGCCCCAACTGAAGATACCCGAGGCCCAGGCTGTTCAGGACCTCGACTCTCCGGTGAACCGGGCGCTCGTCACGGAAGAACCCCTCAGCCTCCTCGAACGACATCTCGAAGACGTCGGCAATGCTCTTGCCGCGCAACGTGATGTCGAGTACCTCTTCCTTGAATCGCCTACCGTTGCAGGAGGGACAGACAGTCTCGATGTCGGGCAGGAACTGCAGCGGCGTGACGATGACGCCCTCGCCCTGGCATTCCTCGCATCGGCCTCCTGGACGACCGTTTCTCGTGTTCGCGTTGTAGCTGAAGGTGGAGTGGGTGTATCCGGCCGCCTGCGCCTCCTCGGTCTCCGCGAACATCTTCCGGATCCGATCGAGGATTCCTGTGTACGTTGCGGGATTCGAGCGGGACGAGCGTCCGATCGGCGATTGATCGATGTGGATCACGCTGTGGATGTGTTCGATCCCATCGATCGCGTCAGCTTCTCCGGGGCGCGTCCGGTGATCCTGCAGTTGCGAGTGGAGGCTCTTGTACAGGA
>Ga0272444_10001109_pt1 | contig 26528 bp, 32 predicted proteins | sample SSMForm13_FD_201033 | JGI IMG/M metagenome (GOLD analysis project Ga0272444, IMG submission 201033) | Marine sediment archaeal communities from Little Sippewissett salt marsh, Falmouth, MA, United States - SSM-Form-13 | ecosystem: Environmental > Aquatic > Marine > Wetlands > Sediment ...
AGTTATGAGTATAAGTATTAATCACTCATTCTATGCTGATTTATGTGATTTAGATGGAAGATAATGTAAAGAAAAGAAAAACAGGAACAACAACTGTTGGAGTAGTTTGTGGCGATGCGGTTATCTTGGCTGCAGATAGAAAAGCTACTATGGGGTATCTTGTTGCAAACAAGGATGCATTGAAGATTATGGAGCTTGATGAGCATATTTCCATGACTATTGCTGGTTTAGAAGGTGATGGCCAGGCTTTGAAGAGATATATTTCAGCTGAATTAAAACTATACAGATTGAAGCACGAAAAGAGGATAAATGTCGGTGCTGCAGCATCATTAGTAGCAAACATACTTTATTCTCGTAGATTTTATCCATACTATGTACAACTTGTACTAGGTGGTTATGATACAAAACCTAAATTATTCAGTCTCGACGCAGCAGGAGCTGTGAGTGATGAAAAGGAATACTTCTCAACAGGTTCAGGTTCACCATTTGCTTTAGGTGTGCTTGAGGATGGATACAGAAAGGGTATGACTTTGGAACAAGCAAAGAAACTAGCTGCAAGAGCTGTTTACGCTGCAACAAAGAGAGATATTGCTTCTGGTGGAAGTGGTATAGATATGGTTGTTATAAACGCATCAGGAAGTAAGAGATTAAGTGATGATCAAGTAAAAAAGTTTCTATAAAGAACTCAAAAAGATTTATATGAATTGTATATTCTATAAGGAGTAAAATGTCGATTCTAAAAGAACTACAGAGCAAGCTACCTGAAAACGCAATGATTTCTGAAGTGAAGTTTGAAGGTTCTGAGATTGTTCTGTATACAAAAAGTAAGGAATTTTTTAGAAATAGTGATGGTCCTATAAGGAGTATCGTAAAGGAATTGAAGAAAAGATTAGAAGTAAGACCAGATCTTACGATCACAATGGACATGGAGAAGACAAAGAAGAAGATAAATGATATCGTGCCTGAAGGTGCTGGTATAAAAGAAATATACTTCGAGCCTGAATTAGGTAAGGTCATCATAGAAGCTCAAAAGCCAGGTGTGATAATAGGCAGAAATGGTGAGACATTCAAGATGATTAAGAATGAAACATGCTGGTTACCTAAGATAGAAAGAGCACCTGCTATTAATTCTGATGTCGTCAGAGCGGTTAGGAAGCTGCTTCATAGTGAAATAGATTACAGAAAGAAATTTTTAAATAAGGTTGGAATGAAGATAAATTCTGACATCAAAGAAACTGATGAAGAATGGGTAAGAATTGCAATGTTAGGTAGTGGTAGACAGGTTGGAAGAAGCAGCTTGCTAGTTCAAACTCCTCATTCACAGATACTTCTTGATGCTGGTGTTGATCCATCTTCAGACAAGAAACCTGCAATAGAACTGCCTGAATTTGATGCAGAAAAGATTGATGCTATCATACTAAGCCATGCACATACAGATCATTCTGGATTTATTCCATACTTTTATGAGAACGGATACACAGGACCATTGTACTGTACCCCGCCAACAAGGGATTTGATGGCTTTACTGTGTTTAGATTACATAGATGTCATGCAAAAAGAAGGTCATTCACCTCCATATGGAAAGAAGGCTGTTGAAAAGACATTGAAACATTCCATAGCTCTTAATTATGGTGAAGTATCTGACATTGCACCAAATATTCGTTTGACATTCCAATCTGCAGGACACCTTTTAGGTAGTTCTCTTATTCATCTTCATATAGGAGAAGGTTTGCATAATATACTTTACACAAGCGATATCAACTATGTCAACTCGAAATTATTCGAGCCTGCTTACACAAACTTTCAGAGGATAGAAACCATGATAATTGAATCTACATACGGCGGTTCTCAAAACACACTTCCTCCAAGAATACAAGCAGAAAAAGACATGATAAACATAATTGACAAAACTGTGAAAAACGGTGGTAAAGTTCTTATACCTAGCTTTGCTGTTGGTAGAGCACAAGAGATTATGGCTATACTTGACGCTCACAACATAAAAACACCCGTATATATGGAAGGTATGTTATGGGATGCAACTGCTATACATACAGCTTATCCTGAATATCTTTCACACTACCTACAAAAAAGTATATTCAGATATGGAAAAAATCCATTCATATCTGAGATTTTCCATAGAGTAGCGCCAAAAGAAAGGAATGATTTGATAGATAGTGCTGATCCATGTGTCATAATCGCTACATCTGGTATGCTTAATGGTGGACCGGTCATAGAATACTTGAAAGGACTGGCTCCTAACCCAAAGAATACACTCATGTTCGTTGGTTACAACGCTGAAGGAACTCTAGGTTCGAGGATACAGAAGGGATGGAGAGATCTTCCTGTATACAACCAGAAAACCGGTAGAAATACGACTATTGAGATAAAGATGAACATAGAAACAATACATGGTTTAAGTGGTCATGCTGGAAGAAATCATTTAGTTAATTTTGTTAGAAATTTGAGAAACAAGCCAGACAAGGTTCTTGTAAACCACGGTGAACCAAAGAGGTGCATAGAATTGGCTCGTGATTTGCATAAAATGTTCAAAGTAGAAACAAATGCACCTAAAAACTACGAAATCATAAGATTGAAGTAGTTTCTAAATTATTTTTTAATTAGTAAAACTAAAGATATGGTCAGAGTTAAATCGAATTAAACGCATCACTCCCTATGGACTGATGCGAATTTTGGTGCCATGATTAACCAGTCACCCTCTACTCCTGCAATATCTCCATCGTTTGCTGTGACTGTTTTCTTGAGCTTTTCGACTGCTCTCTTAAGTTCTCCCATGTCCTTTTCTTTAAGTCCTCGTATCTTAAGGAAAACTATATGACCATCCCGTAATGTCCTTAGAACCCTTTCAGTATCACCAAAGTCTTCAAGTCTGTCGATCTTGATCCCAAGCTTACCCATAGGTCTCTCAGATTGATCCATCACACTTACTTCGACGTAACTTTCTGGTTCCATCTCGAATTCCGGTTCCTCTTTAGAAAAAAATCTTCCAAATGGCATAACAACCCTCCAGTATATTCACTGTATTATTCTTGGGGTTAAGTTTTTTAAATATGTATGTGATTTTTAGACAGAATTTTTCATGCCTTCTAAAGCTGACATGAGGTTCCACATGTTAATTCGTGTGTATGCGGATACGTTTGTGTCTGTTGATGCATCATCTAGTATAGAAATAATAAAAGATATCTTTTCTGTGATCGATTTTGGACCATTAAGTATGTCGATAGATTCTTCGAGTGAAGATCTAATATTCTTAGGTACTCCCCTGTCTTTTATGATATTATCCAGCATGGATATAATCTCCGTACTCTGCTCATCCATGGGCAACCCTCCAATTTACTTACCAACGGATATGTTTTGTGAAAGCTTTTTTGTAATCTCTTCAAAACGTGTTTTTAATTTTTCTTCGTTCGTTGTCAATGTTTTTAACCTCAAATCGATTGATTCCTGTTTTTCTTTCAACTCTTTTTCAACATCCTTCTTATCTGACTTAATAAGAATTGGTCCTGTTATCTTGTAAACATCTGAACTAGTTTTTACAGTCTCTAATTCCTCAAGAGCTTTTTTAACTTCCATCAACTGCATATTCATGTTCTCTTTTTGAGCCATGATTGACTGTAGCTGTTGCTGAAACATCTGAGCTTGAATTAACATTTGCTGATCCTGCTTCTCTGCCATATTTAAACCGCCTTAATTTTTTTAGTTACTTGTGGTCGTACCTTTCTCAAAATCCTGTAACCACAGAATGTACACTGTATCTTCTTAGATGAATTAAGCTTAATATCTACTTCTTTACCACAATGAAGACATTTGAACATATACTCCCTCTAAATTATATTGATTGGCATGTTTTTATTTATGATGGTCTGTATGCTTTGCCTGCAATCTTTGCACCACACTTACTACATGACCATATGCCACTAGTTACTCTCTTCATGCCTGGTTTTTTGCACGTTGGACAAATATGCTTTTTCTTTTGTTTTTTTTCTACAGCTACAATTTTGAGTTTCAATGTCCTACCGTAGCGGACACCATACCTTCCTGCTGCTCCAACTTTTTTTGTTTTATTTGGCATATCAATCCTAAACCAGTTTTCTTAACTCTGCACCTTTCTTCAATGAAATCTCAACTGCTTGATGGATTTCGTCAACAGTAAATACATCTCCACCCTTTTGTAAAGAACAAACATTTCCATTTTCCATTGTTGTTACAGTTAATCTACTGTTAATTGCTTCTTCCTCTTCTACTGTTGGATCCAGCAATAGTTTGGATATCTTTTTCTTGCTGTCATATATCTTGTGAATTGTCACTGGTATTGGCTTATATTTAATTGGTAAGCTTTTTGAAGTTTTCTTTTCCCAGTCTACAATCTCACCATCATATTCTGGCATCTTTGCTTCTGACAAAGCTGCCATTGCTGCCAATCCACATGCATCTATCAGATTTCCGTCATGATTCATGATGCTTATATCAACAAACACCATCCAAACTTTTTCACCTTCTTTGACGCATAATTTCTTGACATCAATTGTTCCTGATTCTCGTATACCTCTATCAACAACTCTTGCAAGCTCTATTGAATCCTCTTTTGGTGGACCTAATTCGAACTGAGTTGATGCAAAAGGAGAGAATTCAGAGTTCACCATTAAGATTCCTTCGTCAGGTCTATCTGAGAATGGTTCTCCGATGTTCATTTTTACACCTGCTATGACATCTGTTTTACCTATTCTGACCCTTGCAGAACCTTCGGGCTTTTCAATAGGATTTTTGATGACCTCGATTTTTCTGAATTCATCAAACTTTCTATCATCTATTCTCTTATCATTAACTGCCATATTTGTTATGTATTCGTTTTGTATTCCCATATTATCACCTTTTTACCCACCTTTTTTCTAGGGCTTCCTTTTGTTTTTTATATAGTATTTCACAACTGGAGACACACATTTTCATGATCTCCTGAATATCCTTTTTAGTTAGGTCTCCATCCATCTGAAGAAGTGATACTTCCTTTGTTCTTGGAATGTAAGCCATTGGTAGATCACAAACACTTGCATCTTCCTCTTTGCCTTCCAAATCCATAACGTATTCGCCTTCTATCTTACCTCCAGCCACGCCTGTGACAAGATCTTTCATTGGTATACCAGCATCAGCCAAAGCTATGCTTGCGGCATTAATTGCTGCTGTTCTTGTTCCTGCGTCAGCTTGAATTATGTGTATGAAAATCTGAATTTCTGCTTTTGGAAATTCTTCCAAATAAACAACAGGTTCAAGTGCTTCTCGTATAACCTTACATAATTCTGTGCTTCTTCTTGATGGACCTGGACGTACACGCTCTGTTGTAGAGAACGGTAACATGCTGTAATACGTACTTAGCACAGCTCTGTCGTACTTTTGTCTATGCTTAGGATGCATTGCATGTGGTCCGTAAACAGCTGCTATTGCAGTTGTTCTTCCAAAACTAAATAATCCTGAACCATCGGCATTAGGTATGATACCTGCTTCAACCTTGATTTCTCTCATGTCAGCTGCCTTTCTATCATTTTTTCTCTTCATGTAACTCACCTTGTCCTATTTTTGGTTCCACCTTTTTTTCAGGAGCTGCTTTTGGAACTTCTTTTGGAGCTTCCTGCTTTGGTGGCTTTATTTTTAAAATATCCGAAATTTTGTCTGTAAGACCATCTGTATGAGACATGTCCTCGATTAGGTCTATTGCTTTGATTGCTAGATTTATGTCTCCTCCTTCAATAAACACAAAACCGTTCTGTCCTACACGTATTCTGCTGTTCGTGCCCTCTTTGATAAGGTTTATCATAGATCCGTTCTTTCCTATCAATCTTGGTACCTTTGCAGAGCTTATAGTTGTTATTCTTCCACCATACAATTTTCGTGATCTACTATCCTGCATTGATACATGAATAGAATCACCATTCACAACTACCACTTTTACGTACAATACATCGCCTATTGCGTAGTATTTGTCTAGTGGTGTTCTCTTTGTATCTATAAACTCATTCACGTTGGACAGAGGAAGATAAGCGTCAAAACACGAATTTATGTTCAATATCCAGCCAGATGACTGTATTTCAGCTATCTTTCCTATAACCATATCTCCTATTCTGGGTATGTATACCCCAGATAATGGAATAACCGAAGCTACTCTTCCGTCTATTGATGCCAAACCTAATCTTTTGGCAATTATAGACTCACCGTCTCTAAAACAGTTTCTTCCTGGTACGTAATCCATAGATTTTACAATCTCGGCTCCAGGAACCACAAAGTCTCTATTATTCTTTATTACACTCATATTATCACCTTTCAATCGTTCTATTTAGAACTTATGTATATATATTATTTTTCCTCCTTTAGGATCTTGATATCAGCTGTCCCAGAGGTTATTGAGTTGATTTTCTCGTATATTGTCGATTGCATTCCAGCTGGTATCTCTATCAAAGCGAACCAATAATCTGCCTTCCATTCTTCGTTCTTAACCTTGCTTATGGATTTGATGATAGAACTAGCCTTTCCAGCGTACTGGATAGGGACTTTTAAAGCAACATCAATCACTTCCACGCTTAATGGAATAATTGCCCTTATTTTCTCAATAACAACTTCTACCTGTTCATTAGCAGGCTTGAATGGATCTATATTCACATGAGCCTCCTCCATAGCGTTCATTATTCTGCTAATAGGATGAGGTATCTTGGTTTTTGGATCAACTGCCTGCTTAAATATGGTATCAGCTATTTGCTTTTTCTTCTCTTCTACCATCTTTCTTCTTTGCTCTGTTGTGAGCTGTATTTGACCTTCTCTGAGTATGATTTCAGCTGCTTTCAATCTATCTCTTGTATTAAAAACATCCTCTAGGTCCTCATCACTCACTCTATCTCCTTTCCTAGAGTCATGAAAAACCTCAGTTACAACAACAATTTCATCTACTGGTATAACAATACCTTTTCTGAACTCTAATGCTTTATCAGAATCAACTAGAATTTCGTATGTCTTGCCCTTCTTGGATAACCTTGTTACAACAGCATCGTCTATGGATGACATATTATCACGTATATTAGAAACGATACTAAGCTAGGCTCTTTATTTTCTGCGGCGTAATCTTCTCTATTTTCTGGCTGTTAATCCAAAGAATATCAAGCATTTCAGGAGCTATTCTCCTCTTTTCACCTATTGAAAGAGTTTTTATCATCAATTTCAAGCCTAATTTAAGATCCATATTATCTCTATATTCTCTATTAAGCAATGATTTGGCTTTTTCTCCTTCCTTTCCGATTGCCTGGGCCTTCCATTGGATCATTGTTCCAGATGGTTCTGTTTCAAATAGTGCTGGTCCTTTCTCATCTACTCCTCCTACTAGGAGGCCTACACCATAAGGTCGTACACCTGCATATTGAGTCACAAGATGTTTTCTTTCACACATATATTCAGTAATACCAGATACTGTTATTGGTTCTGAATACGTAATCTTATTAATCTGGGCTTTAACCCTTGCCAATTCGACCAATTCCCTGGTGTCTGCGATTGAACCAGATCCTATCAAACCTACATGATCGTCCAGTGTGTATGTTTTTCTGTATGATTCAGGTATTGCTAGTGGTATTGATGGTTTAACTGCGCCTAATAGTACTCCATCCTTTAGAGTAATACCTACTGATGTTGTTCCGCTCTTTACCATTTGACGAGCGTATTCTACTTGTAATAAACGACCATCTGGCGAGAAAACTACAATTGTTCTGTCGTACGCCATATAATTTGGTGGTATCGCTTCCATTAGAATCTCCTTGTTATATATAGTTAGTATTGTTTTGTTAATATTCTATATAAAGGTTAGGTTTAATCGACATTATTTAAATATAGGCGTTTAGATTTAATTAGTGGTCATATGAACGATTTCCAGAGTTATACCAAATTCACAACTGAAAGGTATGCATTTGCATCTTCAACAGATCCAAGAATAGAACAACTTAAACATTGGTGCAGAGAATTTGATAAATATAATTTAGCACCGATAGAAGGAATGACTTCTGCGGGTAATATGAGTTTTAGACTTGTTGAAGGTAAGGATTCTCTGGTAACAACAGCTTCAGGAACAATTTTTGGTGGCGATCTTGCTGTTGAAAGATTTGTAGAGGTTCGTGACATTGATTTGACAAAAAAGATTGTATATGCTTCTTGTCCAAAGAATATTGTTCCATCATCGGAGACAATCATGCATTTCATACTTTACCAACACTACAGAAACTTAGGTGAGAATGTAAATTGCATATTTCATGGCCATTACAATCCATTCTTGGAACGTGCAGCTGAACTTGAACTATCCATGACTGACAAATTTATACCGTACGGTACATTAGAACTTGCTGAAGCTGTTCGTGATATTGCAAATCGTGGAAGTAGATTCTTACTAATCAAGGGTCATGGATTCATTTCTCTTGGAGTAACTCCAGAAGAAGCAGGTAACAGAACTTTGGAAATGTACAAGAAGGCACAGTAATTTATCTTTAGGTTCTACCAATTATTATCATGACTGAAGGATTACATCATGCTCACAAGAGAAAGCGTATTCATCAAAAAAAGGAACTTTACCCGCACCCAAACAAATGGAAGCGTATTCTTGACAAGATAATTTACATTGTAGGTATAATGGGACCTATAATGACCATACCACAGGTTTTGAGAATTTGGATCGAAAAGAACGCTGCCGGTGTTACAATCATAACATGGTTTTCATGGCTGATTATAGGTATCTTCTGGCTCACATACGGAATAGTTCACAAAGAAAAGCCCATCATTCTTGTGTATTCATCCTGGATAATAATACATACTCTAGTAGTTATAGGTGCGTCCATGTACGGAGGGTCACTTTTCTAGGTTTTGAATAAATTACTTCTTGATTCCTAATTTCTTAATTCCGCCCATATAAGATTGCAAAACCTTTGGTATCTCTACAGATCCATCTTTTTGTTGATATCTTTCTAGGAGAGCAACCATTGTTCGAGAAGTAGCTATTGCTGTATTATTGAGTGTATGTACATAATCTACAGGTGCTTTTCCCTCCTGTTCTCTGTATTTTATATTCAATCTTCTTGCCTGATAATCTGTACAATTGGAATTTGATCCAACCTCTCTGTATTCTCCATCTGCCATCCAAATATCTATGTCGTATTTTTTCGCAGCTATGTCTCCTATATCTCCAGTACATACGTTCTTGACCTTGTAAGACAATCCAAGAGATTGGTATAATTCTTCTGCATGTTTTTGCATCTCTTCATGTAAATTCCATGATTCCTCTGGAAGACAAAATATGAATTGTTCAACTTTGTTGAACTGATGCATCCTAAACAAACCTCTGGTATATTTTCCATGAGCTCCTACCTCTTTTCTGAAACATGGACTTACAGCAATGAACTTTAGAGGAAGATCTCTTTTTTCCAAAACCTCATTCATGAACAACGCTGCCATTGGATGTTCTCCTGTAGCTATCAGATAAAGATCTTCATTCTCTATCTTGTATATCACATCCTCAAAGTCTCCTAACTGTATTACACCTTCGTATGGTTTTCTTCGCATCATATAAGGTGGATTGATGAGCATGTATCCTTTCTCTGTTAATTTGTCAATTGCATATCTTTGCAGTGCCTGATCTAGTAGAACTAAATCTCTTGCTAGGAAAAAGAATCCATGTCCTGAAATCTTATTTGCTCTTTCTTGATCAATCAAACGTAGACCACGTAGTATGTCAAAATGATTTCTTGAGTTGAAATCAAACTTTGGTGGATCACCCCATGTCCTCACGGTTTTATTTCCAGCGTCATCCTTTCCCACTGGAACAGATTCGTGAAGCATGTTTGGAATTCTTAACATGTAATAATCAATCTTCTCTCTGTACTTGCTATTTCTCTCTTCTAACTTCTTTATCTTATCTGGTATCTCCTTTACTTCTTTGATAAGTTTGGAAACAGACTTCTTTTCTTTTTTCAGCTTAGCTATCTCCTGTGTAACTTGATTTCTCTTGTGTCTGAGTTTCTCCATTCTTTGCAGATTGTGTCTCCATTTCTCATCAAGCAGTTTGATCTCTTCAACCCACTTTACCTTCTCTTTATCTTCACGTTTTCTCAGGTTTTGTATAACTAACTTTGGGTTGCTGCGTATCAATTTTATATCAATCATGAGTATTTATTACACTTTAGAAGTATTAAAACTATAATATCAATTGATGCATATGGAAAAAGCCATCAGATCCCCTGTAATTGCAGTAGTTGGTCATGTTGACCATGGAAAGACAACTTTGCTAGACAGATTACGAGGGACCGCAACTGCAAAGAATGAGCCTGGTCTTATAACACAAACCATAGGAGCCACAAAGATCCCAGTTGATGTTGTAAAATCCATCTGTGGCAATCTACTTGAAAAGATGAACATCAATTTAACCATACCAGGACTTCTCTTCATAGATACTCCTGGGCATGAAGCATTCACGACTCTGAGGAAGCGGGGTGGAGCCATAGCTGATCTTGCTATATTAGTTATAGATTCGAACGAGGGATTCAAACCTCAGACAGAAGAGAGCTTGAACTATCTCAAACAATTCAAAACTCCATTTGTTGTGGCTGCAACAAAGATAGATAGGATACTTGGATGGAATCCTCAAAATGATCAACCATTCTTCAAAACGTTTCACGAACAAACACAAAGAACTCAGGATGAATTGGAGACCAAGATTTACCAGTTAATTGCACAACTCGGAGTTAAGGGATTTGAAGCTGAAAGAGTTGATCGAATATCTGACTTTGCAAAGCAGATAGCAGTTGTACCTATGTCTGGACACACTGGAGAAGGATTTCCAGAATTACTCATGATTCTTTCTGGTCTGGCTCAAAAATATCTGAACAAAAACCTGGAGATTACAACAGATGAAGGTAAAGGTAGTGTATTAGAAGTGAAGGAGTTTAGGGGATTGGGAACAACTTTAGACGTGATACTGTATGATGGTGAAATTAAGAAAGGAGACACAATTGTAATCGGTGGAAAGAAGATCGTGAAAACAAAGGTGAAAGCATTACTTGAACCTGAACCGATGAAGGAATTGAAGAGTAGCAACTTTATTCAGATTGATTCTATAACTGCAGCAGCTGGAATCAAGATAGCTGCATCTGAAATAGAAGATGTAATTCCAGGATCGCCTTTAAGAGCTGTCAGAAACGAATCAGACGTAGAGAAGGCTGTGAAGGAAGTTGTTTCTGAAGTTGAGGAAGTTGAAATAGACACAGACGAGAATGGTTCTATCTTAAAGGCTGATACTCTTGGCGGACTGGAAGCTTTGATAAAGAGTTTGCAAGATAGAAATATACCAATCAGAAAAGCGTCTGTCGGTAATTTGACAAAAAAAGAAATAATAGAAGCTCAATCATTTGATGACCCAATAATAATGGTTTTTGGTTCAACAGTATCACAAGAAACTATACAACTTGCAAAGGACCATGGTGTAAGTCTTTTTACATCAAATATAATTTACAGTTTAATAGAGAATTATGAAAAATGGAAGGAAGATGAAAACAAAAGACGGGAAGAAAGAGAGATGAAAACTCTTGTACGACCTGGTCGTGTACGTGTTCTACCTGGTTATATTTTCAGAGCAAGTAAGCCTGCAGTATTCGGTGTTGAGGTTCTAAAAGGTACAATAAAGTCTGGATGTAGATTACATAGAGATGGTAAGATAATCGGTGAAGTAAAGGAAGTTCAAATGGAAGGCAAGAATGTAGAAGAAGCTTCCATGGGTGACAAGATAGCTATTTCACTTCCAGACGGCTGTATAGGCAAAAATTGTGATGAAAATGATACTTTGGATGTTTTTCTCACACAGGAAAATATTTCAAAACTCAGAAAATTTTCTGCAAAATTAAAATCTGACGAGAGAGAATTACTAGAAGAAATTGATTAGATGCATACTGCTTTTCAACTTTTGACATTTTCTAATGTAGTTCGTACTTTAAATATTTTCGGAACGGTTTGGTATTTAAATTGGTTAGGACAAATACCTTTTTGAAACGTTTGCAAAGCGGAGGTTGAAAGTATGTTATTCTTAATTGAAGACGAGGAAGAAGAAGAGGAAGACTATTAATAAGAAGTTCTTTTTTCCTTTTTTTTTTATTTTTATCAAAACTATTGAAGAGAACTAGAACCAAAACCTCTTTCACCACGTTCAGATTCTTCTAGGTTTTCTACTTCATGGATGTTTGGTTGAACAACTGGTTGTATCAGCATCTGTGCAATCTTCATGTTTTTCTTAATCTCAAATTCTTCTTGTCCAAGATTTATCAGAACAACACCAATCTCGCCTCTGTAACCTGTATCTATCACACCAGCCAATACTCGCACACCAAACTTGGAAGCGATGCCTGACTTATCCCAGATCAAACCAACATGATTTTCCGGAATCGCTGTCTTCAGGCCTGTCTTCACAACACGCCTTTCCCCTGGCTTGATCACACATTCTTCAGAAGATCGCAGATCCAAACCTGCATCATGTTTGTAACTGTAACTTGGAGCTTCAACTTCTTTGTCAATTCTATGAATCCTTAAATCGACCATATCTACAATTTTGGTTTGAAATAATAAATATCTCAAGCATAAAAACGATCGTGGAGAATAATTATATAATGGATGGCCGTGCGATCGCGTACCTCATAGGGGGAATGATTTTTGGAATTATCCTATTCATAGGAGGCTTCAAGTGGTTTAAGAAGAAGCAGCTTATAGAAAATATTCCTACCTCGAAAATACGATCCATAGCTATGGGTTTGGTAGAAATTTTTGGAGAGGTTGTCCCAACAAAAGGAGTTCTTTTGAAGAGCCCCTTCTCAAACAAGAATTGCGTCTACTACAAGTATGTGATAGAAGAGCATAAAAAACAGGGAAAAAGTAGTAGATGGGTAAAGATACTAGAAGACGAAAAACATCTTAATTTCTTCATAAAAGATGAAACAGGACGTGTTCTAATCAATCCAAGAGGAGCAAAGCTCGATATAAACAGAGACAATTCATTTGATTCTGGATTTAACAAAGATCCAAACGAAACTGTCATGAGATTCCTAAAGGATCATAGCTTGAAACATGAAGGTTTTATGGGATGGAATAAACAGATGAGATACAGAGAATATTTTATCGAACCAAACGACAAGATATATGTTCTGGGAACAGCTGGAAAGAATCCTCATGTTACATCAGCACAAAAAAATGAGGAAGGTATCATGATACAAAAACACGAAAGTAATATGTTTTATATTTCTGATAAGAGTGAAAAGGAGCTGATGAAACACCTTAAAACCAAAATAATTATCGGTTTTTTTGGTGGAGGTGTGCTTATTGTTGGTTGTCTTTTCATGTTGCTTTTATATTTAGGAGTATACTAATTATTATACAGAGGTTGTTCACATGATGTTGGAAATAATAATAGGTGTGATTGTATTCCTTGTAATAATAGTCTTTGTAGGTTATTTCATAGCAATCTACAATGGACTTGTGAGACTGAGGAACAACATCAAGAAATCTTGGGCAAATATAAACGTGCTTCTTAAGCAGAGATCAGATGAATTACCAAAGCTTTTGGCGTCTGTTAAAGGTTACATGAAGCATGAAAAAACCTTGTTGGTATCCTTGACAAAAGCGAGAACAGCTTTCCTAAATGCAAAGACAATGACAAAAAAAGCAGAAGCAGACAGTATGATATCAGGCATGCTTAAAACCTTGTTTGCTGTCGCTGAAAACTACCCAAAACTACGAGCAAATGAAAACTTCATGCAGCTCCAGGGTAGAATAAGTGCAATTGAAAACAGTCTTGCTGACAGGAGAGAATTCTACAACGACAGCGTCAACAACTACAACATCAGAATAGAATCATTCCCAGACATGATAGTTGCAAAGATGATGGGAGCCCAAAGACAAGAGATGTTCAAAGTCGCACCTGGTGAAATTAAAGACGTTAAGATAGAATTCTAGTTGACACTATGAACGATTCAGGAGTTAAATACTCGATTCTTTTCCTTATTTTATTAGCTGTACTTTTAGCAGCTATATCAATTTATCCTCCCATCTGGCCTGCAGGCATTCTTTTTGTAATGGGTGTTCTAGTTTTCATATCAGGTTTCAAGGAATTTATGAAAAAAAGGATGATTGAAAACATACCTACATCAAAAGTTAGATCAATAGCAATGGGATTGACAGAGATTTATGGTAATGTTCTTAAACACAAAAACAAGCTAATTACAAGTTTCATGCAGCATACAAAATGTGTATACTACAGATACTTGCATGAAGAGTATGTAGAAGGGGGTAAGAATCAATCAGGACACTGGAGAACTGTAAGAGATATCAAAGAAAGTATTCCATTTTACATAAAAGATGAAACTGGAAAGGTTCTTGTAGATGTAACTGGAGCTGAAGTAAGCATAAAGATCGATACAACACGTAGATCATTCGATGATAGATATACTGAATATGCAATAGTTCCTGGAGACAGGTTGTATGTCCTGGGAACAGCCGGGAATAATCCACATATGAAGTCCTCAGATAAGAACGAAGAAACCATAATGATTCAGAAAGATCATAACATATACTTCATTTCGGATAGAAGCGAAAAAGATATAATAAAACGCCTAAAAATAAAAGCAATTGCTGGTATAGTAATTGGATCCATACTTCTAATTGGCAGCATTCCGATATTTTTCATGCTCACTTTTTAGTAAACAACCATTTTGAATTAATCCGATTCAAATATAGAAATTCCCAGCTCTTCTAGTATCTTACTTAATTTGAACAAAGGTAGTCCGGCAACGTTTGAAAAACAACCATCTATCCTTTCAACCAGAAACGCTCCTTTTTCTTGGATGGCAAAAGCACCTGCTTTGTCAAGAGGTTCTCCAGAATTCACGTAATCGTCTATCTCATCATCCACCAAATCTTTTATCTTCACTTTCGTTACCTCAGATTCCTGAAGTTCTATCTGATTCTCTTTGTCAATCACAGTTAAACCTGTAAGAACTTCGACTGTCTTACCGCTTATATCTGTAAGCATTTCAACTGCCTTGACATTTGTATATGGTTTTCCAAGTATCTTATCATCACAAAAAACAAGTGTATCAGCTGCTATTATAATCCCAGACTCAATTGATTTGGAGACGTCTCTTGCTTTCTCTTTTGAGTGATGGAGAACTAAATCAAATGGCTTCAAATCCATCTCATTATCTTCTTCATATGAACTTGTCTTAATCTCGAAATTATCTCCAATAAGTTGTCTGAGAAATTGTTTCCTTCTTGGTGAGCCGGAAGCCAGAATTATATTTTGCATGTTTAGTTTATTGTTGAAAAGAAATTTATTTGATAAATTTCACGAGGTTGGAATCTCCTTTAACATTCACAGGTTGGCGAAGTCTGGCGAGCCTTATATAAATCTTTCTGGTAACATTAAAACATGGCTACTATCAGATATAAATGGTTTGGAATTCCAGTAACTCCAAAGGAACATGCGCACAAAATATACGACGATATGATAGAAAGAGATATCGATGACGGAATGATTAATATTGAAATTATTCAAACTGATGGAAGTGAAATTGATATACAAGCTAGAAATGCAGATGCGTTGGGATATAAAGCTGTAGCTGGATGGAAATATGTCCATGGCACAACCATACCAAATACTAGACAATCTGAATTAACAAGTCGAAAGGGTTTAAGATCATTGGGTGATGGATCTTTTAAAGATGCTTATGGGGACGTTGTGGATTTCACAGTTGAAGTTGCAAGGGAATTAGAAAAAAGAACGATCACGACAACAATAAATGGAATACCAGTAACTGATTTTGAAAGACAAGAATATGGAAGCGCATGTTGTAGTACTTAGTTATTGCGAGCCCGATTTGGATGAGCAAAACAACGATTTTGCAAATCGCCAAGATGCGTGTTAAGTGACCGCAAGTTCGTATAGAGGGCTCGACGAACAAAGTGAGGAGAGAGTTCAGAAAAAACTTAAAAACCCATCATTCAACTAGAATTATGGATCAATACAAAAGTCATGGAGAACGAGAAATAGCAAGAATTCTTCAAGAGCAAAAAATTCATTTTGTGTATGAACATCCTATATTAATTAAAGAGCAAAAAACAAGCGACACAGAAAAACTAAGAATATGGTATCCAGATTTTTGGTTGCCAAAATATTCAATAATCATAGAGTATTGGGGAAGGGACGGAGATCATAATTATAACAAAGGTAAAGAAGCAAAGATCAATGCATATAAGAAACTCAATATAGATTTCATCTCTGTATATCCAAAAACACTTCAAAAAAATCTACAGGCTTATTTGCTAATGACTATTAGTAAACTCATTAATGATAAAGAAAGGCATTTTAAAGCTAGAAATAAACAGTAGTTTTTTCTGAATTGCGTATAACATTGCCGCTAACAGAAGTTCGAGCGCAGCGAGGGATTTAGATCTACCAAGAGTGTGGTACCTGTTAGCCGCGTGTTATGAGACCGAGCGCGGAGGCTGGTTCCTATTATCTCAGAACAGCCGTGCGAAGCAAGGAGCGCGGCGGCGATCTCCTTCATAACTAAGACCAACGATTTCTGCTAACGCTCGGCGCACCAAAAGGTTTATAAATAATTACTTGTTAATGGTAACTATCATGCTATACGCATCATTATATCTGACTGTCTTTGGACACTTGGAGCAAGAAACATGTTCTAAACAAAGTCAGAAATTGTATCTTAGGGATCAACATCAAGGGAACAAAAGACAATTTGTATGGTGTTTTGTGTAGAGTTAGTTCTAGAAATAAAAGTTCATAAAACACATGGAGGTTGATGTGGAGACTATCAATGGTTTCTATCTAGTCGCAGCTTTGTTATTAACAGCTGCAAGCACTCTTGTGATTGCAGAGACCAAGAAGGCCGGCTATGCAGTCTTGATTGTGATATTGACGGTTGCCAGCTTCTACCCTCTCTCGCAAGAGGCAAAAACGTATTGGATGCTCATTCCAATGACAGCGACTGCCATCTTTTTCATCCCGTTTGCGTATCGAATGACATCGCGAAGCAGACGGGACGAACCGATCAAATCCGCTAAAGAGTTCTTCAGTTACATCGGAGTTGGCGCGTTCTCTACAACTGTAATCGGATTTTGTATCAGCGTGTTCCTGATTCTGTCGGCAGTCCTGACCGATAAGCTTGATATAGTCGAGTGGTTGTATCCGGAAATCAAAGAAAAGTTTACGTGGATTTATGATGATGTTGATGTCAACATATCGTCCTTTGGAATGAGCATCTTATGGATCTACATCTTTGCACTGGGATCATCTTTCCTCGGAGCCATCCGGGGCTACAGCCGTCGTATCGACGACATACCCAAAGGCAAGTTCAATATCCACTGGAACGGATTTGCAATGCTCTGGTACAGGGCTAGCTACACGTTTTTTGGTCTACGTACCAAGGCATGTTTTCTGGTAGAAAAACCAGTTTATGTACCAGACAGTCTCAATGCATGTCCCTGGCTACGGTGGATGACGTTTTACTTTCCCTTTACTCTAATGTTGAGTATCCTGGGGTGGTTGGGCGTCATACTGATAATCCTCCTTGCCACTGTTTGTGGAATCTTCTGGGGTCTCTGGACCAACCGATTCCCCAGACTCATCAAAGGATGGATACATCTCGGGGATTTCTTCTACAATGGTCCAGAATTCTACAAATTCCCCACAATCGGCAAGAAGAAGCGCAGACCCGTGACTTGGTTATTCCGCCTATCACTGACTGCTTTTCTCATCTGGCTCATCTTACCTGGAGGATATGAGACAATACCCGAAGTTGTCGCGTCCATTCCTACAACAACTTCCGAGTTTGTGACCGAGACTGTTCCTGAAAAAGTAACTGGAGCAGCTATATCAATCGGCGAATTGGGTGAAAACGTAGCCGAGATTGATCTCACGTCACCCAAATCCCAAGAGAACCTTAAGATTGGTACATTCGTTGCCGCGATTTTACTCACTATTATGACTCTCGTAATCCTAACCGCAAAGGCTGCGGATCCCGAGACAATTCTTGGTGCTCTGTGGCGATCTCTTTACCATAACGCCCTCTGCCCACAACTGAACATCATCGGCCGGCCGACGGCATCATTCATGCCGAGACCCAGTAAGGAAGAACAGGATAATAGACGTATCGGTACTTTCAAGGTTTCTCTGGTTGATTCCAATAACCGGGTAATCTCTGACATAAAAGTCGGTGCTGTGTTTCATGATCCCAATCTTAACGACAAAGGGAACGGATATGGTATCGGACCGCAGTTCGGCCATCATGGTGATTACCATCTGGCTGTCACACCGAATACACGTGACAAGCCATTTGACATCTTTGTACACGGCGACATTCTTGAGGTAGAGGATGGCCTCTTACTCACAGTCGGCGAGTCTGTGACCGTCATTGTCCAAATGGACGTCACCTCGATGAGGATCAAGCCTGAACCAGAAGATAATGCTGAATAGGCATGATACGGAAGAATAGGCCTTCATGATAAGTCTAACCTGCATCATTCAAAAAAAGTGATGCAGGTTTTATATTGTCTAGTTAGAGGGATATATAGGAGCTTTTTATCTTCTAAAAGAAATGATTCAATAAGTCCCCTAAAAGGGGATTAGGACGTTTCGAGAAACATCCTTGTAAATACCTACGGATTCTGCTGCATTTTGCAGAATCCTCTTAGCGTCTTTTACGGAAAGGGGATTGCCCTTATTTCCGAAAAAGTACTTGCCTGTGCGGCCTACATATTTTAAAACAAACTCTATTCGAGGAATTAATTTTGAGGGAATGGTCACATTACTTTCACCTACCTTTATTTTAGATTCTTTCAAATCGATATCATCAGATTTTACTTTCACAACGTCTTCCAGCTTCACTTTGCAAAAATAAAGGAACTCCAAAAGAATCTTGTGTTTAAGATTCTTTATGGAGTTTAGCAGGAAGCTGACCTCATCGGGTGACATAGCAGTTCTGCGAACATGATCTGCCAAAACTACATAACTTCTCTCGTAGGGAGAAGTAGAGTCTCCTTTATTTCTAAAGTCATTGACTTTGAGGGTTAGCAGGGGTATTGGGTTCATGAAAATCACATAACTAAAGATTTTTTTTGGTGAATATAAGGAAAATTGTAGTATCATGCCAATATGCCAATATACCGATAAGCTTTGTTGTATATGATTTCATGTGGATGCCGCAAAACTACAGGTAGTTGAAAAATCAAATTTTTTCTCTAGTAAGTATGGGAAAACCTTTATATACCCTTCATGTTTATCTAATAACAGGGCATTATAGTTTGGAAAGAGCCCTTGTTCATAGGAACATTTGCTTTTTCTCTAAAATGCTAACAACTAAATTAACAAAGGTGAAAATATGAACAAATTTGAAGAAATAGGTCTAAAGAACCAATTACTTGAAACAGTAAATAAATTGGGATTTACTAGACCGACAAAGATACAAGAAGAATCAATTCCTCCAATACTGGAAGGAAAGGATGTAATAGGTGAATCAGCAACTGGATCAGGCAAGACACTTGCTTTCGGTTGTGGTATAATAGATAAGGTAATCCCAAGAAAGGGAATACAATCATTAATACTTACACCTACAAGAGAACTTGCAGAGCAAGTCAAGGAAGAACTCAAGAAACTTTCAAATGATAAATTGTATGTCACAGCTGTTTACGGAGGAGTTTCCATAAACCCTCAAATGCAGCATCTTACTCGAGCCGATGTTGTAGTAGCTACACCAGGTAGATTACTAGATCATATACATAGAGGTACAATTGACATATCTAAAGTGAAAGTTTTGGTTTTAGATGAAGCAGATCGTATGCTTGATATGGGATTCATAGATGATGTAGAAAAGATAATCCAAGGATGTCCTAACAGGAGCCAGACATTATTTTTCTCTGCTACAATGCCACCAAGAATAGATCGATTAGCTAAGAAACATATGAGAAATCCAGTAAGAGTATCTGCAAAGAGACACGTAGATCCAAGTCTGCTTAAACAGACATACTATGATGTAACAAAAGATATGAAAATGTCTTTACTTGCACACTTGCTTAAGAATGAAAAATCAGGATTAATTATGATTTTCTGTAACACAAGAAAAACAACTGATTTTGTAGTAAAGAATTTAAGAGCAAATGGAATTGATGCAACATCAATACATGGCGGATTGTCACAAGACAAAAGAACAAAAACAATTCAGATGTTCAATGATGCGAAAGTAGTTATACTCGTATGTACTGACGTAGCTGCACGTGGTCTACACATAGAGAATGTATCTCATATATACAATTATGAAATGCCACAAGATCCAAAGGATTATGTCCACAGGATTGGTAGAACTGCACGAGCAGGAGAATCAGGAAAGGTTGTAAACTTGGTATGCAACTATGATTACGACAACTTTGCTCGAATACTGGATAAATACAGCAAGTTCTACGTCAAGAAGATGGAGAGACCTCAATTCAAGAAGATTTTTGTGAGCAGACCTACTGAAAGATATTCGCGAGGACCACAAAGGAGATCTTATGGTAGTAGACCAGGAAGGCCACAAAGAGGTTCAGGTGGATCTCACAGTAGACCAAGTGGAAGGCCACGTAGCTCTACTGGAAGACCGCACAGATCTTCAAGAGGACCGCAGAGAGGTTCAGGTGGACATACAAGAGGTCCATCAAGGGGAACTTCTAGAGGACCAAGAAGACCACGAGATAAAAAGTAGATTACTTCCTGACCTTTTCATAATTCTTGATGTAATCTAGCATCTCTAAGAAGTATCCTTCGATTCTTTTTTCATGGTTTTTATCATACATAACTTTTCCACTTCTACATACTATATATGTAAATCCATTTTCATCTTGTACGACAATCTCATCAAAATCAGAAATCTCTGGATTACAATCCATATTCATCTGTCCCATTTCTGGTTCTAAAAACACATGGAATGTTTTGAAAACATAATGAGGATTATTGTTGTACATGTTTGAATAGGATTGCTTATCTCCATTAGCTAGAACGAATTCCTTTATTTTCTGGAAATTCTGTACGCTGACCTGAGTTCCCATGTTATATCATATACACAAGTAAAAATTTATTTTTTACGCTATTGTATAAACACGCCATTTTGTCTCGCCTTTTGCTAGAATCAAGTTGTATTGAACCATTTTTTCCAAATATTTCCTTACTGTTCTATCTTTTATAGGTTCTAGGCTCTTTCGATCACATTCCTGCTTATATTTTATGTATAAATCTCCTGGTTGTATCTCCCCGTTTCGAATTACTCGGTAAAGTATTTTTTGGTGATCATTCAAACTATCGATTGTTTTTTCCTTTTTCTGCTGTTTTGCAGTTGGCAATGCATTGTTTATATGATCATCTGAGATCTTTCCTGTATCAGATTTATCAGCTTCTTCTGATGCAATACGCAACACACTAATAGCTATTCTAGAATCGCCTGAAGATGCGTCTGCTATTGTTTCAAGCTGTGATTGTTTAACAACTCCAGCCACAAGACCTGAATGAGCTCTATCCTTCAATATCTCTTTTATATCTTCTGATTTGTATTTTGGGAATTCGACATTGTCTGCAGATGCAAGTCTACTCCTAATCCGTGGATCTGCATCACTCAGAACTGTTTCAGTATTAGCTATTAGTATAACTGTAAGATTTGCTATTGTTACAAGATCATATAGTATCTTCTCATCCTCTAGTTGATCTACCTCATCAAGCATTACAACAACTTGATTCTCTTTTAGTTTCTGCTTAAGCATATCAAGAAGTTCATGTGTTGCAGTTCCTTTTGTATGTATAGACAACTTGGAGCCTAGTTTCTCCAAGATTGTATACAAAACCTTGAATCTGGACTGTGTTTCCCAGCAGTTCACATACACATTAGGAACTCCTTCTCTTTTGAGTTCACGCGTAATATATATCGATGTACATGTCTTTCCTGTTCCAGGTGGACCATAAACAAACACGTGTCTTCCTGGTTGCTTTTTTATTATGGGTTTGAGATCATCACGTATGCTCTTTATCTGTCCATCTCTATGATTTAGCTGATCCGGAATGAAGACGTCTGTAAAAACATCAGAATTCTTTATTACAGGTTTCTCTTCATACATGAATATATTTGTGCCTGAATTTTTATTAAGTCAAATGCAATTATAAGATATGAGCATGGATTTGTGGTCGACTATAACACTTTTTGGTGACGCGGTTATTTGGGTTATAATATCTCTAGTAGTTCTTGCGATGTACTTATATCTGAGATATGAGACCAGATATGCAAAAAGTCCAAATGTGAAAACACTCAAGAAGCTTCTAATTGTTGCGCTTGTATCACTCTTAATCGGATTTGTTTTGGTCACATCTGTAAAAGAACTGACACATGTACCAAGACCATGTATCCCATGTGATCCAAGAGTGGATCTTCTACCAAGCGATACATGTAACAGATACTGTCCTTATGATCATTCGTTCCCATCAGGCCACGCAGCAATTGCATTCATAGCTGCAACTGCTTTTGTACTTGTCATCAACAAAAAGGAAGTAATACCAATCTACATACTTGCAATTCTTGTCGCTGTTTCTCGTATTGCTCTCGGAGTCCACTATTGGGGAGATGTAATCGCAGGTGCCTCCTTAGGTACTGGTATAACCATATTAGTTTGGAGAACGTTCAAAACCAAGCTAAAAATGTGATTTTTAGGCTATTTTTGGGCCAAAATCGACATGTATAGACTCACCGAAAGGCTTATAAAGCTTAGTTGTCACTATTAAATAGTGACATAAGGTGAGAATATGAAATTCATGAAATATGTTACAGATCTCTTCGCAGATCCAGTGGACTACTCTGTTGAAGAAAGAGGCGACACTGCGATCGATGGAGAAGGAACATTAGGTTATGCTGATTATGCTACAGGTAAGATTATAATTCCAAGCTTTGCTTCAGCTTACATAAAAGCCATGAGAAATGGTGACAGTACAATGAGAGCTGTGATAGATGGCGTGAGAAATTATATTTTAGGACATGAAAAACATGTTGAACTGAATGGTATGAGATATGCAGAATCTGATGATGCAGAACCTGGATTAGAAGCTGAGTATCTAGCAAAGTTGGAACAAGATGCAATTAAATCAGGGGATAAGATGTCAGATGAATGGATGAAATACCTTGCTGCTATAACAATCCACGAAAAGAGATATGACAGAAATGGATGGTTCAGTAAGGCAGTTGATGGTTATTACAACATTAAGGAGAAAGCAAAAGAATATGGTTCAAGTTGGATTAGAAATTACGTTGATGACATACTCGAACCTGCTTTAGGTGATTGATATGGCTAAACTAAGTGCTCCGGATAGAAAGTATCCAATAATAGATTTACATGAATTCCACGAAGGTGGATGGAAGACACCTTTTTATTATCTTGCTAGCCGTGCGATTAGAGGAGTCACAAAACCTGAAGATGAAAGAGTAACCAATCTTGAGAATGCATTTTATGGAGCGCTGGACGCAACCTCTAAGTATTATGATCAAAGAGCTAGAATAGGATTTCATGAAACATTCCCAAAGATTGCTGCTTATAGGGGATTTGTTAACGATCCAACTAATATTGATAGTATATATACAGTCGAACTCGAAGATCACGAACTTCCTCTTTACATGAGAGATGAGAATGATCCTCTAATATCAGATCAAATAGCTGAAGATGGTATAAGACATGTCCGTGATAAATGGAAATCAACTTATGATGATAAACCTCGTGCAATAGAACAGTTATATGATGAAAGCTTCGATGGTAGTGCTGCTCCTAAATATACAAGAAATGATATTAACAATGAAAAGCTTTTCCCTGAACCAACAAGATTTAGAAGATGGCTTGTTATGGATGACACATGGAGAATGCAACAGTATGGAGATTTGTTAGAAGAATCGTCATACAATGTAGATGGAGTGAACTATACAGTTAGACATTATAAGAAGCCAGATAAATCCAATTCGTTCTGGTTTTGGTTCTGGGGTGATAAAATATACGATTTCGTAGATGCTCCTTTCGATTTAGTACAAGAAAAATTAATAGAACAACTTCCACCATCATTTAGACAATTCATTACAAAAGAAGAATACAAGATGATTGCACGTCTAAGAAGATCTTTCTACAGAAACTGGGAAAGAAATCCTCTAACATATGATCTTACAGAGAAGTTTAAGAAAAGGTTCAGAGAAGAAGAACTTCCACAAGCTGCTTAGCAAATATAAGCATTCTTCACCAAATTTAATACATGGCTGAAATCCTTGATATCTTGGTAAGTTTTCTTTGTCAGAGTGGCACTGCAAATTCATGCCAAAGCTTTATTCAGAATTATCCAACTATGATGGAGCAATTATTATACTTCTTTTTCCTTCCAACAGTACTGATAATCATATTCATAGCTGTTGTTGTCAAGACTGTGATGGGACGACTTGATGTTAAATACGATCTTCTGCTGGGAATTGCTATCTACATATTTATTGTCTTATCTGGATGGTATGTTATGTTTTTGTGGTTGAGTAACATCTGGTATATCCTCGTAATTATCATATTCGGTCTACTCTTCCTCAAGAAACTGTTTATAGGAGGTAATTCTGGTGGAGGAGGCAGACCAGGTGGTAAGCTGCCAGGAACCGGTGGTGGCGGAAGTATAACTGATATTACTGGTTTAACAAAGTATGGAGCAAAGAAATTGATAAAAGGTAGAGTAGGTGCTGAAAAAGAGATCAAAGCTGGAATGAAGATCCTCAAACAGAAAGTAGTAAGGATAGAAAAGCTTGCAAATGATCCACGTGCTCCACATACAGATGTCGAGCTTGCAATCTCAGGTTATGAATCTACAAAGGCTGGTATATCTACAAACATAAAGAATTTTGAGAAACAACTTGGTATAGCTGGTGAGAGGATTGTCAAGAAGTATTGGGATGAGATATCCAAACTTGATGATAGAGTAGAAAATGCAGGTGCGAAAGAAGGCGGCGACCGATTCCGTGAAGCTGCCTAGACCTGTTTCTTGATTTCCGATGCTGTTTTTGGTCCAACTATTCGTTCAAGACTTTCCAAAGGTATTTTTCTCAAATCAGCTGGACCGTGTAATTTGGAGTCGTGTAATCTTCGTGCTCTTTTACGACCAACACTTTTCAGCTTTATGAGAGGCAGAAGCTCTTCCTTTACTCCATATTTGATTCTCAATTTTGTTTTTCTTACATGTTTTAGGGTGTCCATCAATCCTATTAGTAAACCTAGTTCTTGTGTTGCATAGAGCAGCCATTGTGCGTTATCAAGTCTAACTCGCAACTCTCCTGGTGTCACATGATAATCTTCTAGTAGCTGGTTTTCTCCTTCTTCCTCCATCCAAGCCGCAAACATCATGACAGTTTTCATAAGTCTGTCAGATTCATCAAAAATATCATCCCACTCATTAAGAGGTTTGATGAATAAATCTTCTTGATTAGCTGCAAGGAATTCATCAATCTTTTCATTATCTCCTTTTCTTTTGTTTAACAATGGTTTCATCTCAAGACAATCACAAACCATTTGCATAATATTAATTGGAGTTGGTGTCATCTTGGATAGGCCTTCAATTATATTATTCGCAGTTATTGGATCTACATACAACTCTGCAACACGCTTTCCAATTCTAGTTGGCTTCAATTCAATCTGATCATCTACCATATTTGAAGCCTGTATAAACTCGGAATTAGATTTTTTTGCACCAACTGAAATGAATTTGAACTTCTCAAGCATTGCCAAAACTTTTTCCAAGTTGAAATTCAATTGTGATAAATCCTTATACTGATGTGCATAGAATGTTTTCTCGAAAAAATCAAACAAGTCTTTCTTGTTTGGTGTGATGGATGAAGCTATCAGAGCCAGGACATGCGTCCTCAAGACAGGCTCTACACCAAGCTTTGAATATATCCTTTCTGGCTCTCCTTTTATGTAGTTGTCCCATGCATACTGTGCTTCAGGCTTGTTCTTGGCTATCAGGATTGCTTCTCCTTCTGAATCAAAAGCTGGCCGTCCGGCGCGCCCGCTCATCTGTTCTATTTCTAGATTTGGTAGATAATCAGTTCCGCGTATGGAAGAGAATCTCTTTAGATCCCGAACAACAACTCTATAAGCTGGTAGATTTATGCCTGCTGCCAATGTTGGAGTAGCTGCTATGAACTTGATCAAACCTGACTTAAATCCATTCTCTACTAATTTCCTCTGCTTGGATGTTAGGCCTGCGTGATGAAAAGCAGTACCAGAGGTCACACATCTTGCAAGTCTCTCACACTGCTTTGTAGGAGAATCAAGCGCTTTGAGTATCTTGTTTGCTAGATTTGTTCTATCCATGCTGTTTCCAATCTTCTCTTGTAGAGCCTTTCCTAAGTTCTCTGCAGTACTCTCTGTGC
>Ga0272444_10001111_pt1 | contig 26497 bp, 24 predicted proteins | sample SSMForm13_FD_201033 | JGI IMG/M metagenome (GOLD analysis project Ga0272444, IMG submission 201033) | Marine sediment archaeal communities from Little Sippewissett salt marsh, Falmouth, MA, United States - SSM-Form-13 | ecosystem: Environmental > Aquatic > Marine > Wetlands > Sediment ...
CATGGACCAGGCGGTGGCCCTGGCGCGGGCCGCCGCCCGGCCCGGGGATGTGGTTCTGCTGTCGCCGGCCTGCGCAAGCTTCGATATGTTCGACAGCTACGCCCACCGGGGGGATTGTTTTCGGCGAGCGGTGGCCGCCCTGCAGGAGGACCGATGAGCCGCCAGCCCCCGCCCGAGAGCCGGTCTCCGCAGACGCGCACAGCCTACGACGTGCAGCTTCTTTTTCCGGTGCTTTTCCTGGTGGGCATCGGGATCGCCATGGTCTACAGCGCCAGCTCGACGCTGGCCATGGGCAAGTTCGGCAGCGACTATTTTTTCGTCAAAAAACAGGCGATTTTCGCCGTGCTGGGCGTCGTGGGGTTGGTCATCACCAGCCACATCCCCTACCGGGTCTACCGCCCGCTGGCCTACCCGCTGCTGGCAGCAGCGCTCGCCATGCTGATCGCGGTGCGCTTCAGCCCCCTGGGCAGCGCCGCCGGCGGGGCGCTGCGCTGGTTGAGCATCGCCGGTCTGAGCTTTCAGCCGTCGGAGTTCGCGCGCCTGGCGCTGGTCGTCTACCTGGCCTACTCCCTGAGCAAAAAGGGGGCAAAGCTGAACGAATTCGCCGTGGGGTTTCTGCCGCACGTGATTGTGTTCGTCGTCCTGGCCGGCCTGCTGATGCTGCAGCCGGATTTCGGCTCCTCGGTGATCCTGGGGGCCATCACCTGGATCATGATGTTCATCGGCGGGGTCCCGCTGCGTCACCTGGCCAGCGGCCTTCTGGCGCTGGGGCCGATTGCCTACTACATGATGGTCAGCACCGACTACCGCCTGCGGCGCTTCACCAGCTTTCTGGACCCCTGGCAGTACCCCCAGCACGAAGGCTATCAGATCACCCACTCGCTGATGGCCTTCGGCAGCGGCGGGCTTTGGGGATCGGGGATCGGGAAGAGCTACCAGAAACTCTTCTACCTGCCGGAGCCCCACACCGATTTCATCTTTTCGGTGATTGGCGAGGAACTGGGCCTCTGGGGGGTGCTGGTCATCGTGGCACTCTTTCTCCTGATCCTGTGGCGCGGCACCCGCATCGCCCGCCAGGCGGCCGATCCCTTCGGCACCCTGCTGGCCATGGGCCTGACCGCTGCGCTGACATTGCAGGTGAGCATCAACATGGCCGTCACCCTGGGGCTGTTGCCGACCAAGGGGCTGACCCTGCCCTTCCTGAGCTACGGCGGCACCTCGCTGTTCTTCAACCTGGCGGCGGTGGGCATTCTGATCAATATCAGCGCCGCCAGCCCCCGGCGCGCCAACCGCATCGCCGGCGGAGCGCCGCGCCCGGGAAAGGACGAGGGGCATGCCGAAGCCTGACCATTCACAGGCTCCCTTCCGTCAGGCGACAAGGCCCCTGCGCCTGGTGGTCGCCGGCGGCGGTACCGGCGGCCATCTCTTTGCGGGCATCGCCGTGGCCGAGGTTTTCATGGCGCGCCAGCCGGGCAACCGGGTGCTGTTCGTGAGCACCGGCAACCGCTTTGAGCGCCGCGTACTGGCGCGCTGCGGGTTTCCCCTGGCGTCCGTGCCAATCGAGGGCATCAAGGGGCGCGGCCGCCGCCAACAGCTTTCGGCCGCCCTCAAAATCCCAGGGGCGCTGTTGCAGTCGCTGCGCATTCTGCGCGCCTTCCGGCCGGACCTGGTGCTGGGGGTCGGCAGCTACGCCGCCGGCCCGGTGGTCCTGGCCGCCCGGCTGCTGGGCTGCAAGATCGCGCTGCACGAGCAGAACCTCCTGCCCGGGATCACCAACCGCCTGCTGGTGCGCCTGGCCGACCGTTTTTATGTCTCGTTTGCCGACACCCGGCGCGCCGCGGGCAGAACGCCGGTTCGGGTCACCGGCAACCCCGTTCGCAGGGCCATCCGCGAACTGGCGGCCCGGCCGGCGGCAGCCGTGGCCCCTCCCGACCGCCCGCTGCGCGTGCTGGTGGCCGGCGGCAGCCAGGGCGCCCACAGCATCAACCAGGCCGTGCTGGCGGCCCTCGACAGTCTCCCGGACCCGGCCGGGATCACCTGGGTGCACCAGACCGGGGCGCAGGACGCCCAGGCGGTCGCCCGGGCGTTTGCCGCACGGGGCCTGAGCGCCCGGGTGCAGGCCTTTTTCGAAGACATCGCGGCCCAGTACGGCGCCGCCGACCTGCTGATCTGCCGGGCCGGCGCCACCACGGTGGCCGAGATCACCGCCATCGGCAAGGCGGCCGTGTTTGTCCCGTTTCCCTTCGCGGCCGACAACCACCAGCAGTTCAACGCCCAGGCGCTGGTGGCGGCCGGCGCGGCCGAGATGATCCTGGAGCGCGACCTGACCGGAGCGCTGCTGGCCCGCAAGCTTCAATTTTACCGCAGCCACCGGGAGGCCCTGGCGGCCATGGCGGCACGGGCGCGGGAGTTGGGCCGGGCGGATGCGGCCCAGGCGATCGTCGCCGACTGCTGCCATCTGATTGGCCCCCATACGGCACCCCACAGCAAAGGCTGAGAGCATGTACCGCAAAAAATATCAGATCCACTTCGTGGGCATCGGCGGCATCGGCATGAGCGGGATTGCCGAACTGCTGCTCAACCTGGGCTACCGCGTGAGCGGCTCGGACCTCAAATCATCGGAGATCACCGAGCGCCTGGAGCGCCTGGGGGGCACCATCTACCGGGGCCACCAAGGCGACCAGATCCAGGGGGCCGACGTCGTGGTGGCCTCCTCGGCCGTCAACCGCCGCAACCCCGAGCTGACCGCCGCCGAAAAAGCGGGCATCCCGGTGATCCCGCGCGCCGAAATGCTGGCGGAGCTGATGCGCCTCAAATACAGCGTGGCCGTTGCCGGCGCCCACGGCAAAACATCCACCACCTCGATCATCGCCTCGGTCCTGGCCCGCGGCGGGCTGGACCCGACGGTGGTCATCGGCGGCAAGCTCAAAAGCATCAACACCAACGCCCTTTTGGGCCAGGGGGATTTCATCGTGGCGGAGGCGGACGAAAGCGACGGATCGTTTTTGAAGTTCTCCCCGACTGTGGCGGTGATCACCAACATCGATCTGGAGCACCTCGATTTCTACCGCGACCTGGAGGCGATCAAATCGGTTTTTCTGGATTTCATCGACCGCATCCCCTTTTACGGGCTGGCGGTCCTGTGCCTGGACAACGAGGCCATCCAGGACCTGCTGCCGCATGTCAAGAAGCGCTACACGACCTACGGCCTGACCCCCCAGGCCGATCTCCAGGCCCGCGCGGTGACCTTCGAGGGTCTGCACAGCCGCTACAGCGTTTACCGCCAGGGGGAGCGGCTGGGGGAGATCGCCCTGAGCCTCCCCGGCCTCCACAACGTCTACAACTCGCTGGCCAGCATCGCGGTGGGGCTGGAGCTGGACATCCCCTTTGCAACCATCGCCGCGGCGCTCAGGGAGATCGAGGGCGTCCAACGGCGCCTGGAGATCAAGGGCGAAAGCGGCGGCATCACGGTGGTGGACGACTACGGCCATCATCCCACCGAGATCAAGGCGACCCTTGACGCGGTGCGCGAAAGCTGGCCGGGCCGGCGGGTGGTGGCGGTCTTTCAGCCCCACCGCTACAGCCGCACGCGGGCCCTCTTCGGCGAGTTCACCCGGGCCTTTTACCAGACCGACCTGTTGGTGGTGCTGCCGATCTACTCGGCCGGTGAAGAGCCGCTGCCGGGGGTCGCGGCAGAGCAGCTGGCCGAAGCCATCGCCGCCCACGGCCACCGCGAGGTGGTCTACCAGGAGGGCCCCGAGGCGGCCGTGACCTTTCTCGGCGGCCAGCTGCAGGCCGGGGACCTGCTCCTGACCCTGGGGGCCGGCGACGTTTGGAAATTGGGCGAGCGCCTGCTGGTGGCTCTGGCCAAGCGGGACGCCGCGCCAAGCACCCCCCGCAGTGCGAGCGAGCACTGATCGCTGTGGGCGCCCGACCCGCTTGCCCGGGCCGACTCGAAGCGCGGAAGTCCAGGCGACAATACACAACATTTTGTGGTTGACAAATTTTTCGAACACTATAAAAAGATAGCGAACCAACGAATGGTCGTTCAGAAGCGCACCCGTAAAAACGCATACCGACGCCCACCGGCCGGCCCACGCCCCTCAACGCGGCGCCTGCTGGGGCGCGCCGCGGCCGCAGCCGGGCTCCTGGGTGCCCTGACCCTGACCAGTTTGCTGATGGTCTTCGTCCACGACCTCCTGACCCAGTGCGACTATTTCCGGGGCAGCCGCATCGCGGTGGAGGGCACCGTTCGCCTGGACGCCGGGGAGGTCCTGGCCCAGAGCGGGATTCATCCCGGCGTCAACATCCTGTCGGTCAACCTCCACCTGGCGCGCCGCAAACTGCTGGCCCACCCATGGGTCGCCGATGCCCGGGTGAGCCGCGAACTGCCTGACGGGATCCAGATCCGCATCCAGGAACAACAACCCCTGGCGATCCTCGATGCGGGCCGCAAGTTCCTGCTCAACGACGTCGGCGAAATATTCAAGGCCTGGGAACCCCGCGACCCGACCGACCTGCCCGTGATCACCGGCCTGGCTCTTTCGGATGTCAGCGTCGGCGGCGCCCCGCGCAGCCTGCCGTTCGCCGCGGTCATGGAAATTCTGCAGATCCAGCGGGATGCCGAAGCCCCCCAGCTGGGGTCTTTGATCCGCCAGATCCGGGTGGACCGCGAGATGGGCCTGACCCTGGTGGGAAACGACCGGGTGCAATCGGTCTGCCTGGGCTACAGCGACTACCGGGCCAAGTACCGCCGCCTGGAGCGGGTTCTCAACCAACTGCCGGTTGCCGCCGACTTTGGCGAGATCGACATGATCGACCTCAAGAACCTCGACCGTGTGGTGATCAGACCGCTGGCACCCGATCCCCTGGAGGGGTCCCAAAAGGAGGAAACCTGAAATTGCAGGCAAAAGGGGAAATAATCGTCGGTCTGGACATCGGAACCACCAAGATCTGCGCCGTGGTCGGGGAAGTGACCGGGCGTGAGGTCAACATCATCGGCATCGGCACCTATCCCTCCATCGGCCTGCGCAAGGGGGTGGTGGTCAACATCGAATCGACGGTGGACTCCATCAAAAAGGCCGTCGAGGAAGCGGAGCTGATGGCCGGCTGCGAAATTTCCTCGGTCTATGCCGGCATCGCCGGGGGCCACATCACCGGGTTCAACAGCCGGGGGATCGTGGCCATCAAAGGCCCCGAGATCACCCAGCAGGATGTCGACCGGGTTATCGACGCGGCCCGCGCGGTGGCGATCCCCATGGACCGCGAGGTGATCCACGTGCTGCCCCAGGAATACATCGTCGACGATCAGCCGGGCATTCAGAACCCCATCGGGATGGCCGGGGTGCGGCTGGAGGCCAAGATCCACATCGTCACCGGCGCGGTGACCTCGGCCCACAACATCGTCAAGTGCGCCAACCGGGCGGGCCTGGACGTCTGCGACATCGTCCTGGAGTCGCTCGCCTCGGGCGAGGCGGTTCTGACCGAGGAGGAGAAGCAGCTCGGCACGGCGCTGATCGATCTTGGCGGCGGCACCACCGATCTGGCGGTCTTTTCGGAAAAGAACATCAAGCACACCTTCGTGCTGGCCCTGGGGGGCAACAACCTGACCAACGACATCGCCATTGGGCTGCGCGCACCGCTGAACGAAGTCGAGGGCATCAAGAAGAAGTACGGCACCTGCCTGCCGTCCAACCTCCAGGCCGACGAGATGATCGAGGTGCCGGGCATGGGGGGCCGCAAACCCCGCAAGCTGCCGCGCCAGATCCTGAGCGAGATTCTGGAGCCGCGCATGGAGGAGATGTTCACCCTGCTCAACCGCGAGATCTACCGCGCCGGCATGGAGAACATGATCGCCTCCGGGGTGGTCCTGACCGGCGGCACGTCCCTGCTGGACGGGGTGACCGAAGTGGCCGAATCGATTTTCGGCCTGCCCACGCGTCTGGGCAGACCCCAGCACATCACCGGGCTGGTGGACGTGGTCAACAACCCCATGTACGCCACCGGGGTCGGGCTGGTGCTCTACGGCGCCAAGAATCAGCGCACCCGAAACCAGGCCGCCAAGAAATTCCGCATCCGCGACAGCAACATCTTCAACCGCGTCATGACCCGGATGCGCAGGTGGTTCAAGGAGGTCCTCTGAGGCCTCGCCAAAATAACGGACAACCCGTCTATCTCACAACGCAATCGCAACGATCGGGATAACAAACCAAACAGGAGGAGGGGGGAATGACATTTACATTCGTGGAGAATGACAATTCGGCCAAAATCAAGGTGATCGGGGTTGGCGGTGCCGGCAACAACGCCATCAACAACATGATCGACGCCCAGCTGCACGGGGTGAAATTCATTGCGGCCAACACCGACGCCCAGGCCCTGGAGATCTCCAAGGCGGCCCTCAAGATACAGATCGGCGAAAAACTGACCGAGGGTCTGGGGGCGGGCGCCAACCCCGAAAAAGGGCGTGAGGCCGCCCTTGAGACCAGCGACACCATCCGCAGTGCCCTGGAGGGCAGCCACATGGTCTTCATCACCGCCGGCTTCGGCGGCGGCACCGGCACCGGGGCGGCGCCCGTGATTGCCGATATCTGCAAAGAGATCGGGGCGTTGACCGTGGCGGTGGTGACCAAACCGTTTTCCTTCGAGGGCCGCAAGCGCACCCGCCAGGCCGAGGAGGGCATCGAGACCCTCAGAGAGGTCGCCGACACCGTCATCACCATCCCCAACGACCGCCTGCGGGGAATTGCACCCAAAAACGCCAAGATGATCGACATGTTCCGCAAAGCCGACGAGATCCTGCTGCACTCGGTCAAGGGCATCACCGATCTCATCATGATGCCGGGGCTGGTCAACCTCGATTTCGCCGACGTGCGCACCACCATGTCCAAGGCGGGCATGGCGATCATGGGCATCGGCATCGGCACCGGCCAGAACCGGGCCATCGAGGCCGCCGAACGCGCGATCTCCCACCCGCTGCTGGAGGACATCTCGATTGCCGGGGCCAAAGCGGTGCTGATGAACATCACCTCCACCAGCGATCTCACCCTGGAGGAAATGACCGAGGCCTCCGACCGTATCTACGAGGAGGTCGGCGAGGACGCGGAGATCATCTGGGGCCAGGCCATCGACGAGAGTCTCGGCGACGAGATGCGGGTGACCGTGATCGCCACGGGCATCGGCGGCGGGCCGCAAACCACCCTGCGCGAGGCCTCCCGGGTCAGCAGCGCCCGGGGCAACATCGCCCGCGGCAAAATCCGCGACGTCACCCCGGCGGATTTGAAGCGCGCCATCAACTTCGACGAGCCGACCTTCATCCGCCAACAGGAGGCGGTGGGCGAAGGCTCCGGTGCCACCTACCGGGGGGGCTACCGGGGGCTGGTGATCGACAACAACGACCTGGACATCCCGACCTTCCTGCGCCGCAAGGCCGACTGAGCGCTGCGGCCGCCGAGGGGTGGCTTGACATTGCGTTTCGCGGGCAAACCTTAATCCGGTATGCGGCCGGCCGCGTCCAAGGCCGGCCGCAGGATCGTACAGGGGACCCGACGCATGCCACCCAAACCACCTCCGCCGCACCAGACGCTGCTTGCCAGCGAACACGGAACCCTGCGCAAACCCTGGGCCGGCCGCATCCGGGTGGCCCTGGTGTATCCCAACCGCTATTCAGTGGGGATGTCCAACCTCGGCTTCCAGACGGTCTACCGCCTGCTGAATGCGCTGGAGGGGGTCGTCTGCGAGCGGGCCTTTGCGCCCGATGCCGCCCCGTCCCAGAATCCGCCCGTGGTCACCCTGGAGTCCGGGCGGCCGCTGAAGGCTTTCGAGGTCGTGGCGTTTTCGCTCTCCTTTGAAAACGACACCCCCACCGTCCTTTCGCTGCTTCGCCGGGCGGGCCTGCCCCTTTACAGCGAAGAACGCGGAAGCGCCCACCCCCTGGTCATGGCCGGCGGGGTCGCCTGTTTTTTAAACCCCGAGCCGCTGGCGCCCTTTATCGATCTTTTCATGCTGGGCGAGGCCGAGGAGATGCTGCCGGCCTTTTTCGACGCCTTCGACCCCGCCGCCGACCGCCGCGAGCTGCTGCTGCGCCTGGCGCGCAACCAGCCGGGGCTCTACGTGCCGGCCTTCTACCGCGCGCGCTACCACAGCGACGGCAGCCTTGAGGCCTTCACCCCCCTGGCGGACGTGCCGCCCCGCATCCGGCGCGTGTTTCTGCCGGACCTGTCACAAACCGCCACCTGCAGCGCGGTGGTCACCCCGCACGCCACCTTCGCGCGCACCTACCTGATCGAAACCGGTCGGGGCTGCCCCCACGGCTGCCGTTTCTGCAGCGCCGGCTACATCTACCGCCCGCCGCGTTTCCGCCCCCTGGCACTGTTGGAGGAAAGCCTGCGCCAGGGCGCCGCCGTCACCGACCGCATCGGGCTGGTGGGGGCGGCGGTTTCAGACCTGCCGGAGATCACGGCCCTCTGCAGCGGGCTTCGCGAGACGGGGGTGCGCATCTCGTTTAGCTCGCTTCGGGCCGACGCCCTCACGCCGGAGCTGATCGCCATTTTGCAGCAAAGCAAGGTCAAGACGGCCACCATCGCGCCGGATGCCGGTTCCGAGCGTATGCGGCGGGTGATCAACAAGGGCATCGATGAGGCCAGCATCCTGGCGGCCGCCGAAACCCTGGTGGCCGCCGGGATCCCCAACCTCAAACTCTACTTCATGGTGGGCCTGCCCACCGAGACCGACGCCGATGTGGCCGCCATCGTAACGCTGTGCAAGCGGATCAAGCACCATTTCCTCGCCTCCAGCCGCTCCCGCGGGCGCATCGGCGAGCTGACCGTGAGCCTCAACAGCTTCGTGCCCAAGCCGGCGACCCCCTTTCAATGGGCCGCCATGGACGAGGTCAAAACGCTGAAGGCCAAAATCCGACAGGTCACCGCGGGGTTGCAAAAGGTGCCCAACGTGCGGGTCCATGCGGACCTGCCGCGCTGGGGGTTTCTGCAGGCGCTGCTGTCGCGGGGGGATCGGCGGGTGGCGCAGCTGCTGGCGGCGGCGTCCGAAAGCGGGTGGAACTGGCCGCAGACCTTCAAACAGTCGGTCCTCAACCCGGGCTTTTACGTCACCCGTGAACGGCCGCTGGAGGAGCTGCTGCCCTGGGACTTCATCGACCACGGGGTACGCAAGGAATTTCTAAAGGCGGAATACCAGCGGGCCCTGGCGGCCCGCACCAGCCCCGACTGCCCCATGGACGAGGCCTGCAGCCGCTGCGGGGCCTGCAGCCGGGCGCCGGCGGTATAGGCCGCGCGGCCCAGGGCCGCAGAGCGGCTGTGGGGGCATCTCAGCCCGTTTGGGCGCCAGGCGCCCGCAGGATGTGGTGCAGCTTTTGCGACAGCTGCCGGATGTCGAAGGGTTTTTGGATGAAGCCGTCGACCCCGGCGGGGATCCCTTCGCCGCCCGCATCCGCCAGGTTGTAACCGCTGGAGAGCAGCACCCGCACGCCGGGTTCGATGGACTTGATCGCCTGGCAGGTTTTGGCACCATCCATGGCGGGCATCACCAGATCCAGGATGACGATGTCGATCCGCCCGCGGTGCTCCCCGAGGGCTGCCACGGCCTCTTCTCCGCTGCGGGCGGTCAGCACGTGGTAGCCCAAACGCCGCAGCATCCCCGCGGTGGCCGCGATGACGCTCTCTTCGTCATCCACCAGCAGAACGGTCTCCCGGCCGCCGGGCACCCCGGGGGGAGCGGCCGGTTCAAGGTTCAGGGGTTTGCGCGTTGCCGGCAGAAAAACCATGAAGGTGCTGCCGGCGCCCGGTTGGCTGAGCACCTCGATGGTGCCCCCATGGTTGATCACGATACCGTAGGAGGACGCCAGGCCCAGACCGGTGCCGCGGCCGCGCTCCTTGGTGGTGAAAAACGGCTCGAAGATCCGCTGGCGCAACTCTTCGGACATGCCCAGACCGGTGTCGGTGACCGAGATCTCGATATAGGGCCCGGGCTTCAGGCGCTTGCCTTCGGCCGCGTCGCCCATCAGGGTGATATTTCGGGTTTGAAGAAAAATTTCCCCGCCCCCGGGCATCGACTGCCAGGCGTTGACCAGCAGGTTGAGCAGCACCTGCTGAATCTGGCCCGCGTCGGCTTCCACCGGCCAGGTGTCCGGTTGGATCTGCGTGCGCAGCCGGAGCTCCTTTTTGGTGCGCGCAAACATGCCGGCCGATTTTTCCAGCAGCGCCCGCAGGTCCACCACGCGCACCTCGAACTTGCCTTCCCGGGCGAATCCCAGCAGCTGACGGGTTAACCGCGAGCCGCTTTGGACGTGATCCTCGATGCTCTGGAGTTTCGCATAATGGGGGTGATTTGGCTCTAATCCGGCCAGCATCAGCGACGTGTAGCCCTGGATGCCCATCAGAAGGTTGTTGAAGTCGTGGGCGATGCCGCCGGCCAAGGTCCCGATGGCCTCCATTTTCTGGGCCTGCCGCAGCTGGTATTCCAGATATTTGCGGTAGCTCACGTCGCGGGCGACGCCGTGGGTGCCGAGAAACCGGCCGAAAGGTGTCGCTGCGGCACGACTGTAAACGCCGGTGGCCTTGAGCTCGATGGTCAGGTGCTGGACCTCGCATTGCCGGAATTTGGCCGCATCCTGTGCAAACGCCAGGCGCAGCTCGGCGCCGTGGGTGGCCCGCTCCTTGGTGCGGCGCTCATTGAAAAGCCAGCGCGCCTTTTCGCGGTCCTCCTGGAAAACGATGGTCTCGTAAGTTTTGCCGATAAGCTCGCGGCAAGGGTAGCCCAGCAGCTTCTCGAAGCCGCTGTTGACGAAGGTGAAGCGTCCCCGGTGGTCGAGGGTATAGATCAGGTCCGGGGAGTTCTGGACAAGAAAGCGGAATTTGCGCTCGGAGGCCTCCAGGCGCTCCTGGATGTTGCGGTTTTCGCGCATCAGGGCCCGCTTTTCCAGGGCATGTCCCAGGGTTCGCAACAGCTCGCGCGGTTCCACCGGTTTGATCAGGTAATCGTAGGCGCCGGATTTGAGGGCCTTGACCGCCGTTTCAACCGAGGCGCTGCCGGTTATCATGACCACCGGCGCCCCGGGGTCCTGGCGATGGATGTGGTCCAGGATCCCAAAGCCGTCCATGACGGGCATGAAAAGGTCCAGCAGAAAAACGTCGAAGCGGCGGCTGTCGACCAGGCGCAGGGCCTCGGGCGCACGGGTGCTGGTTTCCACCCGGTAGCCTTCGGGAACCAGCAGGCGTTTGATGCTGGTGCACATCCGGGCTTCGTCATCCACCACCAAGATGCGGGGGCTGATGTCGATTTCTTCCATGAAGCGATACCGTCCCCTCAGGCGAGCGGCAGCCTGACGGTAAAGCAGGTGCCGCGGCCTTCCCGGCTCTGACAGCTGATCCGCCCGCCCAGGGACCTGACGATCCCGTGAACGATGGAAAGGCCAAGCCCCGCGTGACCGCCGCCCTTGGCGCTGTTGAAAGGCTCGAAGATCCGCGCCTGGACTTCGGCCGGCAGACCCGGGCCGTCGTCGCGGACCGAGATTTCGACCTCGCCGGTGGGACCGTGGGCGTTTTTGGCCGGCCCCAGCCGGCGGGTCCCAAGGAACAGGTTGCCCCCTTGGGCCATCGCCTCGGCGGCGTTTTTGATCAGGTTGATGAGCACCTGTTTCAGCCCGTTGCGTTCGGCCGCCACCGGCCCCAGGGACTCTGCCAAATCCAGATGGACCGCGATCTTGAGCGGCGCCAGAAGCGAGGGTTCGATGACTTTGATCAGGTCCAGGATCAGTTTGTTGACGTCCACGCGGTCGCTCGGCCGGTTGATGGGTGTGGCAAAATCGGAGAGCTGCCGGACAATCTGGGCCACCCGATCGATCTCTTCACGGATGATGCCCAGTTCCTCGGCCGCCGGATGATTTTCGCCCAGCTTGGGCATCAGAATGGCGAGGTAATTCTTGATGATCCCCAGGGGGTTGTTGGCCTCGTGGGCCACCCGGCGGGCCAGGACGGCCGCCGCCTCGATCCGCTGGGCCTGAATCATTTCACTCTGGCGCCTCTTGAGCCCATCGAGGTGCAGGCTGGCCGCCGCCTGGCGGGCGAACATGCCCAGCAGCTTGATCCGGCCGGTGAGGCGGCGGAAGTGGGCCTCGCAAAGCCCCAGGGCCATCACCCCCAGCGGCTGCTGGCCCACCGCCAGCGGCAAGCAGAGCATGCCCTCGGTGCCCAGGGCGCGCATCACCTGCTCGTCGGCGATGCTCGGCTGTGCGCTGCCAAGATAGCCGAAGGAATCCAGCATGAGGTTGCGTGTCAGGGCCCGGATCAGCAGTCCCTTTCCGTTGGTCAGGGGGAGAACCTGCTGGCGCAGGCCCTGCTGCAGGGGGTCTTCCGCACCGCTGCGGCCCACCAGGCAGTTGTCCGCCGGCTCGTAGAGAAAAATCGCCGACTGGTGGACATCAAAGAGGATTTTCAGCGCCCGTTCGACGGTCAGCAGGATCGCGCGGGTGTCCTCGGCCCGCAGCAGGTTGTCCAAGGTGCCAAAGAGCAGCGAGGCGTCGCGCACCTCGTAGGAGAGCACTTCCTGGGGCGCGCCCTCCGGGGAAGGCTCGGCGATCCAGCTCGCAGACGGTGCCTCCACCGCCATCCCCAGGGCGCGGGCTGTCTCTTGAACCTCTTCGGCGCTCTCACCGACGAGCGCCTCGCAGCGCTCAGGCGCCAGGCCGAAGAGACGCTCGCAGGCCGCGCGGCCGGCCGCCGGGTCGGTCTGCGGCCCTTGGCTGAGGACGTTGGCGACGTAAACGATTTTGACCAGCGGCAGGGCGTCGCCAACCCGGTCGATGCCCTCGTGGTGGTAGTAAACCGCGTCGGCCATCAGCGAGTCCAGCCCCCACTGGCGGATGGCCCAGGCGCCGACCTCGCAATGGGTGGCCCCCAGCTGGGCCTCGCCTGCCAGCAGGCTCTGGCCCCCGGTGTCGGCGGCTTGCAGGAGCGCGCTGTAGTCGGACCCGAAATTGACCCACAGCAGCAGTTTGCCGATATCGTGCAGCAAGCCCGCAAGGAAAGCCTCCTCGGGAGGCACCACGGCGTTGCAGCGGGCCAAGCGCCGGGCGGTGGCGGCGCACATCAGGGAATGCCACCAGAAGCGCGCCAGGTTGAAGCCCGGATCGCCCTTGACCCGCCGGAAAACCTGCACCACGGCAGCACACAAGGCGATATTCTTGACGGTCCCGGCCCCCAGATAGACCACCGCCTGCTCGAGGCTGCCGGGTTTGTTCAGCAGCCCGATGTGGGCGGAGCTCACCAACTGCATGACCTTGGCGCTGATGGCGGGGTCGCTGCGGATGACCTCGGCAAGCTCCACGGGGGTGGCATCTTCGCGGTTGCAGAGCTCGATGAGTTTAAGCAGTACCTGGGGAAGACTGGGAAGGCTTTTGGAGCTCCTGATCCTGTCGAAAATTTTGGCTTCTCGGCTCACGCGTCATCAATCAACTTTTTTAAGTTTTACAGCACTTTATTTGCCAGTTCGGCACCTGTCAAGAAAATAGTGGGGCCCTTTGCCGGGGCCCGCCGGGAGGACCGCCCGGGGCTTGTGCCGATACCATTTTTTTCTTGACAAGCAACCGTTCCGAAATTAAGAATAGATTTTTGAGTATATTCTCACAATGGAGGATGTATGGTTCGCCCGCAGAAAAATCGCATCGTGGCCTTTAACCCCAGCATCAGCTACTTCAAGCCGCGCGGAATTCCGATGATCGAGCTGGAAGAGGTCCGGCTGACCGTGGATGAGCGCGAGGCCATCCGGCTGGCCGATCTCTTGGGGATGTCCCATGAAGAGGCCGGCCGCCGCATGGGGGTATCGCGGGCCACCTTCGGCCGCATCGTCCAGAATGCCCGCCGGGCCGTTGCCGACGCCCTGATCAACGGCAAGGCCATCAATGTGGCCGGAGGCAACTACACCATCTTGGCCGATGCGGAGCGCGTCTTCGTATGCCGCAATTGCCAGCATTCCTGGCATGAACCCATGGGAACCGGCCGCCCCGGACGTTGCCCGGCGTGCAGCCAGACCGATTTTTACCGAATTCGGGGCTGAAGTGCGGCATCCGCCCAGCCCCCGCAAACAACAGAAAGGTGAGCACCCCATGAAAATCGCCATTACCGCCACCGGCCCGCAACTTTCCGCGGAGTTGGACCCGAGGTTCGGGCGGGCCGCCTATTTTATCCTGGTGGATCCCGACGCCATGACCTTTGAGGTTGTGGAAAACACGCAGAATTTGGACCTGCCCCAAGGTGCCGGCATCCAGGCCGGCAAAACCATCGCCGAACACCAGGTGGACGTCCTGATCACCGGCAACTGCGGCCCCAAGGCCTTCAAGGTCCTCGAGCGCGCCGGGGTCAAAATTGTGGTGGGGGCCAGCGGCACCGTAGCCGATGCCGTCGCCCAGTTCAAGCGCAACCAACTCACACCCGTGGATTCCCCCAACGTGGAGGGCCACTGGGTCTAACATCGGCGGCGCCCAGCCGGCACCGCCGGCCGCCAGAGGAGATGACAGATGCAACAGAGCACCCCCGGATCCAGCACCCCGGGTGATCCCAAAGCCGCCCAAGCCCAAAAGGACGCGGCGGTCAAGGACACCCTTGTCAAGATAAAACACAAGTTCCTGGTCATGAGCGGTAAAGGGGGGGTCGGCAAAACCAGTGTCGCCGTCAACCTCGCCATGGCCCTGGCCAACCGCGGCTTCAAGGTCGGCATCCTCGACGTGGATATCCACGGACCCGACGTGCCCCGCATGCTGGGCCTGAAGGGCATGCTGGACCTCAACGCCAGCCAGAAGCTCGTGCCGCTGCAATACTCGGCCAATCTGGGCGCCGTCTCCATCGAGGCCCTGACGGCGAGCAAAGACGACGCCATCATCTGGCGCGGCCCCCTGAAACACTCGGTGATCCGGCAATTCATCGGCGATGTGGCCTGGGGGGAACTGGACTACCTGGTGATCGACTCCCCCCCGGGAACCGGCGATGAGCCCCTTTCCATCGCCCAGTCGATCCCCGACGCCCAGGCCCTGGTGGTCACCACCCCCCAGGAGGTTTCCCTGGCCGATGTGCGCAAATCGATCAATTTCTGCAAAACCGTCAAAATGCCCATTTTCGGTCTGATCGAAAACATGAGCGGGTTTGCCTGTCCCCACTGCGGCTGCGAGATCGATCTTTTCGGCAGCGGCGGCGGCGAGCGCACCTGCCGGCAAATCGGGCTGCGCTTTCTCGGCAAGATCCCCTTCGATCCCCACATGGTTTCCTGCGGCGACGAGGGCACCTGCTTCCAGGATCGCTACGCCGAAACGCCCGTGGCCAAAGCCTTTGCCCAGTTGGCGCGCGCCATCGCCCCTTAGGATCGCCGCACGGAACCCGGGCCGAACACCGCGTTTGAGGTTAATTCGAAGCACAAAGGAGGAATAGTTAAAATGAAAATCGCAATTCCCATTGCAGAGGGCAAATTGGCCGCCCATTTCGGGCACTGCCAGGAGTTTGCCCTGATCGAAGTCGAAAACAACGAGATCAAGAAAACGGAAATGCTGCAGCCCCCCCCGCACGAACCGGGCGTTCTGCCCCGCTGGCTGAAAGAGATGGGCGCCGATGTGATCATCGCCGGCGGCATGGGTCAGAAAGCCCTCAGCCTCTTCGCCCAGAACGGCATCAACGTCGTCATCGGCGCCGAACGCGAAGAACCCCAAAAACTGGTCCAGGGCTACCTTGAAGACTCCCTGGTGACCGGTGTCAACCTTTGCGACCACTGATGGCCCTGCGCGGCCGCCCGAACCCCCAGCAGCGCCAGCAGTTGGGATCGGCCACGGCGGCCGCCGCCTGCCACCCCCCTTTTTTGCCCCTCACGCGTCTCGGCCCGGCCCCGACGCCCCGTAATCCATGAAACCCGATGGAGCAATTGGCACCCCTTTTTTGCCGGTCGGCAATGGGGGCCGGCCCCCATTGCGGCGTCCGACAAGTCCCCACAATTTCTCCCTATTTTCGTTTCTTGGCAGCGCGGACTTTAAAAAAATGACTTGAAAGCTTGAGACCAGTGTGATAGGCGAAATCTGGTTTTAAATCCCTCTCCAACCTTCAGTGTTTACCCCTTGCTCGAAAGGAATGTAAGCAAATGACTGCCAAGAAAGAACTGCAGACAGCTTATTGCCTTGCCGCAATTTTACTTGTTCTGGGGCTCTTAAGCTATGCAGCCTTTCCGGCCAAGACTCCGGACCCGCCCGTCAGAATGATGTTCCAAGGGGTCGCCGGAAAGGTCCTCTTCGACCACAAGCTGCATTTCACGGGCACCGAAATTGGTCTGGACTGCATCGATTGCCACCACCACTACGAGGAGGATGCGGACCGGTTCCGACCCTGCGGGGATTGCCACCTGAGACCAGACGCCGAAATGCCCCCCCAAGCCTGCCTGGACTGCCATGACGAAAGTGAAATCGATGCCGAAGAGATTCCCAAGCGCACTGACGCCTTTCACCAGCAGTGCGGCGGCTGCCATGAGGATTATGGCGCAGGTCCGGGCACATCCGATTGCTCGTCGTGCCACGTCATGTAAAACCGGCCGCAATTCATCACCCGGCTTAAACGGCTTTTCACCCCATTCCGGCTAACTCGAGAAGGTTTTACCATGATAAAAAGATCTTTTTTGGGCTACGCGCTTCCGCAGATCCAGTACGACAGCGATGTCAAAAGCCTGCCGGCGCCGAAACCGATCCGTCCCGCAGCCTCCGTCACCCTTTTGCTCCCCCTGGCACCCCGGCAGACGCCGACTTTGGACCGCAAAGTGGGCGACCGGGTTAAAACCGGCCAGAAAATCTCCCTGGCGGATCACCCCGGTGTCTACGTGATCTCCTCGGTTACCGGCACCATCAGCGCCGTCGCCCCCTTTCCGGGCGATTTTGGCCAGCAATTTCTCGGCATCACGGTGACGCCGGTAACCGCCGAGGAAGTCGACGCGGGATTCGGCGACGCCGGCACGGAACCGAGCCTCACCCGGGCCGCGGCCTATCTGGCCCAGGCACCGGGATTGCCGCCGCTAAGCGCCCTGAACGACCCCCAATACCCCATCTCCACGATCGTGGTCTGCGGGGTGGACGACGATCTGCTGGTGGCCACTCAGCAGCACATTCTGCAGGCAGACATCCAGGCGCTGCGAAACGGCATCACCGTCCTGAGGCAGATCACGGGGGAGGCGCGCATCGTCCTGGTCGCCCCGGCGCATCTCATGCAGGATGCCGTGGCCTCGGGCGCGGAGGTCAAGATCACCGCCGCCTGCTACCCGGCGACACTGCCCCACATGATCATGAAGGACTGCCTCGGCCAGGTGCTGCCCGCCGGCAAACGCTTCGAAGAGCTCGGGGTCTGTTTCATGACCGCCGAGGCCGTCGCAGCCCTGGGCAGAGCCTTTGCCGAGGGGCGGGTACCGGTCGTCAAGCGCATCACCCTGATCAACAAGGAGGGGGCCAAATCCCTGGTGGCGGCCCCCATCGGCACGCCCCTGAAGGACGTTTTCCAGAAAACCGGCATCACCCTCCAGGACCGTGACCGGATCGTCATGGGCGGCCCCTTCCGCGGCCACGCCGTTTTCAGCGACTCCTACCCCGTGCGCCCCGACACCGACGCGGTCATGGTCCAGGACAACGCCAGCGTGCCGCTGGTCTCCGATTACCCCTGCATCAACTGCGGCGATTGCGTCCGCGTCTGCCCTGCGCAGATGCCGGTCAACATGCTCGTGCGCTTTCTGGAAGCCGGTCAGTACGAGGCCGGCGCGGAGGAGTACGACCTCTTTTCGTGCATCGAATGCGGCCTCTGCAGCTATGTCTGCGTGGCGAAGATCCCCATCTTCCAGTACATCCGGTTAGCCAAATACGAACTTGCCCGGACCAACCCGGTGGAGGCAGAACATGTCGAAACAGAATAAGTACATCGTTTCCCACGCACCTTTCTGGCATGATGGCAGCGGGATCCGTGAGCGCAACTACCACACCATCCTGGCCGCCCTGCCGGCGGTTCTGATGGGGTTCTTGCAATACGGGGTGCCCGCGGTGGGCGTGGTGTCGGTGGCGGTGGGGACGGCCATGGTCTGGGAGTGGGCCTTGAACAAGGCCATGAAACGGCCGCTGACCATCGGCGACGGCAATGCCGCCCTGATCGGGTTGATTTTCGCCATGCTCATCCCGGCCACAACCCCCTGGTGGGTGGTGGCCACCGGCACCCTGATCGCCATCGGCATCGGCAAGCAGATCTTCGGCGGCATCGGTGGCAACCCCTTCAACCCGGCGGCGGTCGCCCTCTCCATCCTGATCGCTTCCTGGGGCCATCTGGTGGACTTCGATACGGCTCTGGTGGGCTATGACTTCGCCTTCAACCCCGCCTACCCGCTGGGTCTACTGAAACATTTCGGGGTCGCGGCGATCGAGGATTTCAGCCTCCTGGGCCTGCTTCTGGGCCAGCAGGCCGGGGGCATCGGCGCCACCTTCGGTCTGGGGCTGATCCTGGGCGGAGCCTATCTGATCCTGAGGGGCTTTGTCCGCTGGGAAATCCCGCTGGCGTTTCTGGCCGGGGTGTTCATCTCAGCCCTGATCTTCAACATCGCCGACCCCCAGCACTATGCCGGTCCTTTTTTCCACCTCCTGACCGGTTACACCTTGATCGGCGCCTTCTTTTTGGCCCCCGAAGACTCCTCCTCCCCGGTCAACCCGATCCCGATGCTGATTTACGGCCTCGGTGGAGGCGTTCTGACCGTCCTGATCCGCAACATCGGCGTTTTCGCCGATGGCGTCTTGCTGGCCGTGCTGCTGATGAATCTTATAAACCCCCTGCTGGACAAGATCAGACCTAAAGCACTGGGAAAGGTGGGGTAAATCATGCGTGAAATGATCAAAATGGTTATCGTGCTCACCATTTTGAGCACCGTTTCGGGCGGTCTGCTGGCCTATGTCAAGGTGGGGACCAAGGACCGGATCGACAACCAGGTGCTCCAGCTGGTGAAGGGACCGGCCATCCGGTCGATTTTGGAGGGTACCTCCAACGACCCCATCGCAGACCGCTTCAGCCTGCCGGATGGGGAACAGGAGGTCGATGTTTTCGTCGGCAAATTCGACGGTCAGCCCAAAACCGTGGTCCTGGAAGCCTTCGGCAAGGGCTACGGCGGGGATGTGGGGCTGATGGTAGCGGTGGACGTCACCCAGGACCAGATATACGGCGTGGGGGTCACCACCCACAGTGAAACCGCCGGTTTGGGCTCGCGCGCCAAGGACGACCCGGCCTTCGCGGCGCAGTTCAAGGGGCAGCCCATCGACAAGCCCGTCCAGGTTTCGGGCGACGGCGGCAGCATCAACGCCCTCAGCGGCGCGACCATCACCTCCCGCGCGGTGTGCGCGGCAGCCACCGAGGCTGCCCAGATCTACCAGCGGCTGAAACCCCAAATCGAAGACAAACTGAAAAGTTTGCCATAGCAGGGAGATACCCATGGCCAAGACTTTAACGCAGGAATTCGTCAAGGGGTTATGGCAGGAAGTCCCCCCGTTTCGCCTGGTTCTGGGGCTGTGTCCGGTCCTGGGGGTCACCACCAAGATGCAGTTCGGCATCGGCATGGGCATGGCGACGACCTTCGTCCTGGTGTGCGCCAACATCCTGGTGTCGATGCTGCGCAATCAGATCCCGACCAAAGTCCGCATCGCATGCTTCATCATCATCATCGCGACTTTCGTTACCCTGGTGGAGCTGCTGATGCAGGCCTTCGCCTACCCGCTCTTCAAGCAGCTGGGGGTGTTCATCCCGCTGATCGTCGTCAACTGCATCGTGCTGGGCCGGGCCGAGGCCTTCGCCTACAAAAACAACCTAATCAGGTCCACCGCCGACGGCCTGGGCATCGGAATCGGGTTCACTATGTCCCTGGCCGCTCTCGGCGGCGTGCGCGAGATCTTCGGCGCCGGCACCCTCACCGTCTGGGGCGAGCCGATTTTCAATATCGCATCCTTGTTCCCGGGATTCGAGCCATTCAAATTCATGGTCCAGGCGCCGGGGGCCTTCGTCTGCCTGGGCCTGATGCTCTGCGCCATGAACATGGTCGGTCAAAAATAGGAGACATTCCCCATGGGCGACTACATTGTCCTGATCATCAGCTGCATCTTTGTCAACAATATCCTGCTGGCCCAGTTCCTCGGCAACTGCCCGTTTTTCGGCACCTCCAAGAAAATGGAAACCGCGCTGGGCATGGCCATGGCCGTCGTCTTCGTGCTGGTCCTGGCGGGCATCATCACCTGGTTGACTTACGCCTACCTCCTGGTGCCCCTCAAACTGGTCTATCTGCGCACCATCGCGTTCATTCTGGTGATCGCCTCCCTGGTGCAGTTCGTCGAGATGTACATGAAAAAGAGCATGCCGGCCCTCTACGCCGGCCTGGGCATCTTCCTGCCCCTGATCACCACCAACTGTGCGGTCCTGGGCGCCTGCGTGATCAACATCGACAAGGAGTACACCTTCATGCAGGCGCTGGTGGCCTCGTTCGCCTTTGCGGTGGGTTTCGGCCTGGCGCTGATCCTCTTTGCCGGTGTCCGTGAGCGCATCCTGCTGGCGCGTGTTCCCAGGCCCCTGCAGGACACCTCCATCGCCCTGATCACCGCTGGCATCCTGTCGCTTTCCTTTTACGCCTTCAAGGGGATGGTCTGACCCGCCCAGACCCTACATCAATATCCCGGCCGGAGCCCAGGGCTTTGCGCCCTGCACTCCGGCCGGCAAACTTCCTCCCCCCGAAAACAGCTCGCTCCCGACGCCCCCCCATCGACACACGCTAAAGAAAACCCGTTCCCTGATCTGCGTCAACGTTGCATCGCCCCATTCCGCTGGCGCCGTCCTGGCTATGGACCGGCCCATGTTCATCTGGAAACGGCGGGCAGATTGGGCCCGCGGCATGGCTGAAAAGCATGCACTGAAAACCCTTTCAGCGACTGCACGCCCAAGCAGCCAAACGCCGCAGGGTTTCCACCATATCCCGTGGCAGGGGGGCCTCGAAGGCCAGGGGGATGTTTGTGGCGGGGTGCTGAAAGCCGATCCGCCAGGCATGCAGCATCTGGCGCGACGGCGATGGCGCCGCCCAGTTGCTTAGCGGGCCCGAGCGGCCGCCAAGGCGCCCTTTGCCGTAGAGCGGGTCGCCCAGGATGCCGTGGCCGATGGCGGCCAGGTGCACCCGGATCTGGTGAGTACGCCCGGTCTTCAGAGCAACCTCCAGCAGGCTGGCGCCCTGAAAAGCCCGCCTGAGCCTCCAGCGGGTCTCAGCGGTCCTGGACCGGCGGCTGCGGGTGGACATTTTCTTGCGGTCCACGGGATGTCGGCCGATGGGCAGGCTGACCGCCCCGCTTTCAGCCGGCATTTCACCGCGGACGATGGCCAGGTAGGTCTTTTGGATACTGCGGGTTTTAAATTGACGGGAGAGATGGACGTGGGCGGCCTGGTTCTTGGCCACCAGCAGGATGCCTGAGGTGTCCTTGTCCAAGCGGTGCACGATCCCCGGCCGCCGCTCGCCGCCGACCCCTTGAAGGTCGGGGCAGTGATGGACAAGCCCGTGCACCAGGGTGCCGGAATGGTGACCGGCCGCCGGGTGTACCACCAGACCCGGGGGTTTGTTGACCACGATCAGCGCCTGGTCTTCATAGAGGATGCCGAAATCAACCGGCTCAGGGATGCAGGCGGCCGGTTCGGCGGCTGGGATCTGGCCACTGACGACATCTCCGGGTTTCACCCGGTAGCCGGCTTTCCTGGGGGTTGTGTTGACCCGGATGAACCCGCGGGCGATCAGTTTGGCGGCCAAAGAGCGGGAGAGATCGATGATGCGGAAGGCTACGAGGGCATCCAGGCGCTGACCGGCCTCATGCGGCTGGATGGAGAAGGAGAAACCAGCAGCGGCTGTTGCGGGGCTTAAGAGGGCGTCACTGGGGGGTGTCAAACAACGATTCGATCCGGGTCAGAATGGTTTTTTCGTCTGTTTTGGCGGCCGTGGAAAGCTCCTTGACCAGCAGTCCCTGGGCGGTATCGTAGAGTTTGCGCTCGCCGAAGGACAGGTCCTTGGAGAGCTTCAACAGGGACAGGTCGCGGAATACTTCGGCCACCTCGTAGAGCGAACCGGTTTTGATCTTGTCCATGTATTCGCGGTAGCGCCGGTTCCAGGTTTGACTATCGGTGGGATTTTCCGGCGGGGTCTGCATCACTTGATAGATTTTAGGAATATCCTCTTCGTTGATCACCACCCGCAGCCCGACGGAGGCCACGTTCCAGGTGGGGATCATGATGACCATCCCATTTTCGAGGACTTTCATGATATAAAAGTCGTGCTTCTCGCCGTTGACGCTGCGGCTTTCAATGGCCTCGATGCGCCCCACGCCGTGGGCCGGGTAAACCGCGAGGTCGCCAACCGCAAAAGTCGGCACGCGACTGGAGGTCTTGCCGGTGTCTTCCCTGTTCCTTTTTTCACTCATTTCAACACCATGACGAAGAATTTTGTCAAATTTTTCAATTTATAAGAGCTTTTTTTATATCACACCCCCTCCCAACAAGCAATAGAATAAAAAAGGACCGGGGCCCCGCGGGGCCCCGGTCCTTTCGGGTTGAACAATCAAACGTGAGACGTGTGGTGGATTACATCAGGAACGGTACCATCAGCAATGCCACCACGTTGAGGATCTTGATCATCGGGTTGACGGCGGGGCCGGCGGTATCCTTGTAAGGGTCGCCGACGGTGTCACCGGTAACGGCGGCCTTGTGGGCCTCGGAGCCTTTGCCGCCCAGATGGCCGTCCTCGATGTATTTTTTGGCGTTATCCCAGGCAGCGCCGCCGGTGGTCATGGACAGCGCGACGAACACACCGGTCACGATGGAGCCGATCAGCAGGCCGCCGAGGGCTACCTTGCCCAGCAGAAAACCCACCAGCAGCGGGGCCACCACCGGCAGCAGGGCCGGCAGCAGCATTTCCTTGAGGGCGAACTTGGTGACGATGTCCACACAGGCGCCGTAATCCGGTTTGCCGGTGCCCTCCATGATGCCCGGGATTTCCCGGAACTGACGGCGGACTTCATCGACCACCGCGCCGCCGGCGTTGCCCACGGCCTTCATGGCGATGGAGGCGAACAGGTAGGGCAGCAGACCGCCGATGAAAAGGCCGATGATCACGTTGACGTCGGAGAGGTCAAAGCGGATGCCCTCCTTGGCCCCGTGGAGCACGAACTCCTGGACATAGGCGGCAAAGAGGACCAGCGCGGCCAAACCTGCGGAGCCGATGGCATAGCCCTTGGTAACGGCCTTGGTGGTGTTGCCCACGGCGTCCAGCGGGTCGGTCACGGCGCGCACGCTCTCGTCCATCCCGGCCATTTCGGCGATCCCGCCGGCGTTGTCGGTGATGGGGCCGTAAGCGTCGATGGCGATGACCATACCGGTCATGGAGAGCATGGACATGGCCGCCATGGCGATCCCGTAAAGACCGGCAAAGGCGTATGCCAGATAGATGGCCAGACAGATGGCCAGAACGGGCGCTGCGGTGGCCTGCATGGAGACTGCCAGGCCGGCGATGATGTTGGTGCCGTGGCCGGTGGTGGAAGCCTCGGCGATGCCTTTAACCGGGCCGTAGATGCCGGTGTAGTACTCGGTGATGATGACGATCACGACCGTTAGGACAAGCCCGATCAGGGTGCAGTAGTAAATGTTCATCGCGGACAGCTCGCCCACGCCGCCCATGTACATGGTGCAGGCATAGTAGAAGGCGACCCCAGCCAGGATGGCGGAGCCGAACATTCCCTTGTAGAGAGCGCCCATGATGTACTGGCTCTTGCCCAGGCGCACGAAGAAGACCGCGATCATCGAGGCGATGATGGAGATCGCGCCCAGCACCAGCGGAAACTCGGTGGCGATCGGGGTGTCGGGGAACAGCAGGTGCCCGATCAGCATGGCGGCCACGGCCGTGACGGCGTAGGTCTCGAAAAGGTCGGCGGCCATACCGGCACAGTCGCCGACGTTGTCACCGACGTTGTCGGCGATGGTGGCCGGGTTGCGGGGGTCGTCCTCGGGAATTCCAGCCTCGACCTTGCCCACCAGGTCCGCGCCGACGTCGGCGCCCTTGGTGAAGATGCCGCCGCCGAGGCGTGCGAAGATGGAGATCAGACTGCCACCAAAGCCCAGGGCCACCAGGGCGATCACGTCATGGGTGGCGGTGTAGTAACCGGCAACGGAGGTCAGGGCCAGACCTGCGACCATCATACCGGTCACCGAGCCACCCTTGAAGGCCATGCCGAGGCCCGCGGCCAACCCCTTTTTGGAGGCTTCTGCGGTGCGGACGTTGGCGATCACGGAGACCCGCATGCCGACATAACCCGCGATGAAAGAGGCGACGGCACCCACCAGAAAGCCGATGGCGGTCTTGGCGCCCATGGTGGCGAAAATGACGACGAAAATAACGGCACCGGTGATGCCCATGCTTTTCATCTGGCGGTTGAGATAAGCGATTGCGCCTTCCTTGATGGCGTTGGCGATCGACTGCATCTTCTCGTCGCCGGCGGGGGCGCCTTTGACGATCGACGCCAGCAGCATGGCAAAGGCGACCCCGATAGCTCCGACCAGCGTACAGACCAGCGGTAAATTACTCAATACAGCTTCCATTCTTCCCTCCATCTGTAGTTAAACGTGAAATCAAACCCGCTTTCCATTGAACCGGTTCATGCCCTCCCTCGTTCCATGACAGAGGATGGTCACAACGGCCTCGCAGGCGCGCACCAGAACAGGCTCCAGGACCGCCTTCTCCTGCTCGGAGAAGCGTCCCAGCACGTAGGCCACCGTATCCGGCCGCAACCCACCTGGAAGGCGGCTTCGTCCGATGCCGATGCGCACCCGGGTGAAATCCCCGCCGCCAACGGCATCCATCAACGACCTGACTCCCTTGTGTCCCCCGTGCCCTCCTTTCTCTTTGATTTTTAATCGTCCCAAAGCGAGGTCGAGATCGTCGTGAATGACGACGGTCTGCTCGCTCGATATTCCCAGAAAATCAATCAGCGCTTTGACCGGCGGCCCGCTGAGGTTCATGAAGGCCATGGGTTTGGCCAGAACCACCGGAACCCCCTGGATGCAGCCCGCTCCAAAGACCGCTTCCGATCTCGTTTGCAGCAGCGGGATCGCAAAGGCTTCGGCCAACTGATCCAGAACCCGGAAGCCCGCATTGTGGCGGGTGCCGACATAAGCTGGGCCCGGATTGCCGAGCCCGACCACCAGGTGGTGCGGGTTGCGGCCCTTTTGGGGCGCCGGGGCCGTCAACAAAACCATGGACAGCTAACCCGCAGGCGCCGGTGCGGCCGACCGGATCACGCCTCGGCCTCGGCCGCCGCCTCGCCGGCCGCTGCTTCAGCCTCCTCCTCCTCCTCCTCCTCGCCCTCCACCACCTCGGGGCCTTCGGCCGCCTTGGGGCTGAGCACGGTAACGACGGTGAAGTTGACATCGTGGGGCACTTCAAGGTCGCCGGAGAGCGGAATTTCCTCCACGTGAATGGACTCGCCGATACCCAGATCGGTGATATCGATTTCGATCGCGGCCGGGATCTGGGTGGGCAGACACAGCACCTCCAACTCGCGCCTAATGATCTGGAGCATGCCGCCGGCCTCGACTCCCTTGCTTTTGCCGGTGGTGGCCACGGGGATCGGCACGACGATCTTGCGGTGCATGTCGATTTCATAAAAATCGACGTGCAGAAAATCACGGGACAGCGGTCTGCGCTGAACCTCCTTGATCATGGCGGGGCGATTGAAGGTTTCGCCGTTTTCGACAATTAGATTCAGCAGAAGCTGGCCGGCGGCCCCTTTTTTGAGAACGGTTTCCAACTCCTTGGTGTTAACCGACAAATTGACCGGCTGGGTTTTCGGACCGTAGAGAACAGCCGGAACCCGGCCCTGCCCGCGCAGCACGTGGGCCGGTCCGTCGCCCGTGCGGGTCCTGAGGCTGGCTTTAAGATCAAATATTTCCAAAAAGAATTCCTCCTTACAAACACGAAAAGATTACAGGCTAAACAAAGAGTGAGGTCACGGAGTCCCCGCGGTGGCTGCGGATAATGGCCTCGCCGACCAACTCGGCAATCGTCAGCACCTTGAACTTGCCGGCGGCTTCGGCCTCGGCGGTCAAGGGGATGGTATCGGTCACTACCAGCTGTTTGAGGCTGGAGTTGCGAATGCGCGCGACGGCCGGACCCGAAAGAACGGGGTGGGAGCAGCAGGCGTGCACCTCCCGGGCCCCGTGGTCGATCAGGGCGCTGGTGGCCTCGGTGAGCGTGCCGGCCGTGTCGACCATGTCGTCCAGGATGATGGTGACCTTGCCTTTCACATCACCGATGACCGCCATGGCCTTGGCCTGGTTGGGCGCATCGCGGCGTTTGTCGACGATCGCCAGACCCGCGCTGAGGCGTTTGGCAAAGGCCCTGGCGCGCTCCACCCCGCCGGCATCCGGCGAGACGATCACCA
>Ga0272444_10001113_pt1 | contig 26478 bp, 23 predicted proteins | sample SSMForm13_FD_201033 | JGI IMG/M metagenome (GOLD analysis project Ga0272444, IMG submission 201033) | Marine sediment archaeal communities from Little Sippewissett salt marsh, Falmouth, MA, United States - SSM-Form-13 | ecosystem: Environmental > Aquatic > Marine > Wetlands > Sediment ...
GCCATGAAGTTACCGGGGCCCGGTTTTCCGCGGCCGCTCTAAAGCAGACCTTTGTGTAAACCGCCATCGACCGGAGTCGATGTCCCGGTTATGTAAGCGGCCTTGTCGCCGGCCAGAAACACGATGAGGGCCGCCAGCTCTTCCGGCTTGCCGATTCTCCCCGCCGGAATCTCCGCCGCCATTTCTTTCAGCACCTCCTCGGCTGTGGTACCGCTCTGCTGCGCCCGGTTTTTGGCCAGGTTGAGCAGGCGCTCCGTGGCCGTATAACCGGGGCAGACACAGTTGGCCGTGATCCCTTTTGAGGCATAAGTGTTGGAGATGGTCTTGCACATGCCGGTTACAGCCGCCCGATAGGCGTTGGAAAGAATCAGCTCATCGACCGGCTGAAGCACAGCAATCGATGTTATGTATATCAAGCGCCCCCAGGATTGCTCCGTCATCCCGGGAAGGAAAGCTCTCGTCAGGCCGACCGCTGAATCCAGAAGCAGCTTCGCCGCGCCGTTCCAGGCCTCCCCTGAATGGTCCAGAAAAGCTCCCGGCGGTGGTCCCCCGGTGTTCGATACCAGAATATCGAGGTTACCTTCGCGGACCTGTTCGCGGACCGCCAGAATGACCTTGAGGCGCTCGGATTGATCGGCCAGATCGCCGACTGCCAGGGCGGGCCTTACACCCGTGGCGCCTTCAATCCCGGCGGCGGCCGCTTCCAGCTTTGTCCGATCGCGCGAATTGATCACCAGCTCGACACCCTCGGCGGCAAGAGCCATGGCGGCGGCCGCTCCGAGCCCGGAGGAGGCCCCGGTGACCAGGGCCCGTTTTCCTTTCAGTCCGGTTTCCATCAGACTTTTACGGCCGCCAGTTCGGCCGGAAGAGACGCGGCCGTCTTGCAACCCCGCTCGAAGTCCTTCAGGCTGAATTTCTCGTTTGGCGAATGAATGTTGTCGTCGTTCTGTCCGAACCCGATCAACAGCGTGTCCAGTCCGAGAATCTCCTTGAAGTCCACGACAATCGGGATCGACCCGCCTTCTTTCATAAACACCGGTTCCACGCCAAAACCGGACTTGATCGCCCGGGCCGCAGCCTCCAGCCAGGGTCCTTCGATCGGCACCACCACACCCTTGGCGCCGCCGAATTTCTCGACTTTCACCCGCACTGATTTGGGCGCGATCTTCTGAAGATACTTTTCAATCCTGTCGCAGATATCCCCGGGGTCCTGATTCGGGACCAGGCGCATGGTAATCTTGCAGGAAGCGTGAGACGGAATGATAGTCTTGGCGCCCTCTCCCTGGTAACCGCCGGTGATGCCGTTAACATCACAGGTGGGACGCGACCAGGTGCGCTCGAAAGGCGTGTATCCTTTTTCACCGTGGAGTGCCGGCACGCCCAGCGACTTCATATATTTCTTCTGCTTGAACGGAAGTCGACCGAACTGCTTCCGTTCGAATTTGCTCACCGGGCGGACGTCCTTATAGAAGCCGGGAATGGTGATCCGACCGTTCTTGTCGTGAAGCTGCGCCACCAGCGAACATAGAATGTTCACAGGGTTGGCGATCGCGCCGCCGAACGATCCGGAATGAACATCGCGGTCCGGACCATAAACGTAAACTTCGACCGCGGCTATGCCGCGAAGTCCGAAAGTCACGGCCGGGATGTCGTGATCAAATTGAGCGGTGTCGGAGACCACGACAATGTCCCCCTTCAGCAGTTTCCGGTTCTTGCGGATGAACACCGGCAGATTGGTCGAATGGACTTCTTCCTCTCCCTCGACGATCATTTTCACGTTGATGGGCAGCGTACCGGTGGCCTTCAGGACAGCTTCCAGACCCTTGACGTGAGTAAACACCTGGCCCTTGTTATCGTTGGCGCCTCGGGCGTAGATGCGGCCGCCGCGAATCTGCGGCTTGAACGGCGGGGTTTTCCAGAGGTCGAGCGGCTCCGGCGGCTGGACATCATAATGGCCGTAGTAAAGCACCGTGGGCTGCTTCTTGTCGACCATGTATTCAGCATAGACAATCGGGTGCCCCTTGGTCGTTACCAGGCGCGACTTGAACCCGATCTGCTGCAAATGGTCCTTCAACCAGCGGCCGCACGCCACCATGTCCTTTTTGTGTTCCGACTTGGCGGACACAGAGGGAAACTCGAGGAACTTGAACAGTTCGCTGCGCCGCTTCTTTTCGGTCTTCTTAAGATATTGAAAGGGGGTCATCCGCAATCTCCTTCTAAGCATGTTCAATTCCGTGGAATATAGCGAACCCGCCCCGACGTGTAAACAAGGGATAACCGCTTGGCGAGATGAAAATCGCGACAGGTGACTATTCCCGATCCCTGAACCAGGCGGCCGGATCGCGGGCGAACTGCAGGCATGACTCCAGGACTTTCGAATGCAGTTCTTCTTCGCCAATCAACCAGGCGTAGAACTGCTTCACCTCCGGGATGCCCGCCTCGTCCATCTTCTCGCGGTAGAAATCCTCCGCCCCGTTCTCGAAGCGAAGGGCGTATTCGTAGGCCTCGATATCGGTAGCCGTCGGCTCCAGTTCGTCCTTCAGCTCGGCCAGCCGCTCGTTGAAGGCGGCCAGGTTGCGTTCGGCATCGGTTTCGTCGAGGCCGGGCGGCGTGGAGATATCGCCCTTCTCGATCGATTCGTAGAATCGCCGGATGTGTTCGATATGCTTGTCTTCTTCGGCAGCCAGGAATTCGAACGTACGGCGGGCCTGTTGGCCGGTGACCTTGCGGGCCGCCTCAACGAAGAAACTGCGCCCTTCGATTTCCAATTGGAGAGCTGTCTTCAGAGGTTCCAGAAGGTCTTCTCTGGCCATGCTAATAATCTTTGCGTTTGAAGACCGCGACCGTCAAGCCCAGGACTACCGCCGAAAACAGAACCGAACTCCAGAGCGGCAGCCAGTCGTGGATCGCACGACCCTGCGCCAGTGTTATCGCCATATCAGCTATGGCCGAGGGTTTGGGGACGATGTAGTACAGCCAATTATTGAGCGTAACAGCCAGTTTCGAATCGGTCAGAATCGTGATCCAGTCGCGATGCCCCAGAATGGTCTGGACGACCCAGAGGATAATAGCCGACATCATGGCCATGGCGGTCGATCCGGTCCAGACACCGACAAACACGGTGACGCTCAGCCATATGAACAGGGCCACCAGCCCCAAGGCCAGAAGCCACAAGGCGCCCGGGTCAAAATCGCCGAACGCCAGGCCGCCGACTGCCCAGACAAAAAGGCTGCAGACCGAAAGAGCGGCTCCGTAAACCAGCCAGATGCCCAGAAACTTCCCCAGCAGCAGGCTGCGCCGTGAAACCGGTTTGGCAATATAGAAATCGGCTCGACCTTTCTCGAGCGCGGCCGGGATCAAACCGGCGCTGGCCATCACTACCAGAAAGACCAGCACGGTAATGAAATAATCGAACGCGTTCAAAAGGACACTGCCGGCCATCGAAGCCATATCTTCTTCGGCGAAGCCGCCGCCGGACTGCATGGCTATCGATATTTGGGCGCGGCTGACGAGAAAGATCACCACGGCCGTTATGACCGTTATCGCACCGAAAATCCAGAGGAATTTGCGGTCGGTCAGTTCGACCACGGTGTCGCGGGTGATACCTCTCATACCTCCGGCTCCGTTTCGTCCGCCACCGCCTCGAAGAACGATTGCTCCAGCGTCTGTCGCATCGGCTGTACCGAACGGATGCTGATGTGCCTGAGACGCAGTTCATCGATAATCTGGTTGATCGATTCCGGATTATTGAGAGCCACGATCATGCCCTTGGCCGTGATCGAGATTCTCTGGCCGATCTCCTCGGGGATCTCGATCCGCTCGTTCTTGATGTCCGCCTCGATCTCGTACTGGCTGGCCCGGACCGTGAGCGATTCTACCGTCCCGGTTTTGACCAGTTTGCCCCGGGAGAGGATTGCCACGCGATCGGCCACCGCTTCGACTTCCGACAGCAGATGCGAGTTCAGAAAGACCGTCTTACCCTGTTCGCGGATGCGTCGCAATACTTCGCGAATCTCCTTCTTTCCCACCGGGTCGATACCGTCGGTCGGCTCGTCGAGGAACACAACATCCGGGTCGCCGATCAGGGACTGGGCCAGGCCGACCCGTTCCGCCATCCCTTTGGAATATTTGCGAATTTTCGTGTTAGCCCACTTCTCCATATCCACCATCTTGAGCAGCTTGACGGCACGCTCTTCGATCTCAGATTGCTTGAGACCGCAAAGGCGCCCGGAGAACTCCAGCAGGCCGAGGCCGGTAAGGTGAACCGGGAAGCGGCAGTTTTCCGGGAGGAAGCCGACTTTATCTCGGGACGTAGGATCGGAGGGGGGTAAGCCGTTGATGAGGGCTTCGCCCGAAGTAATCGCTGTAACCCCCAGAAGGGCTTTGACAAAGGTGGTTTTTCCGGCGCCGTTGGGACCTAGCAGTCCAAACACCTCGCCCGGTTTCACCTCGAGCGAGACACCGTCGACCGCCACCACGTTGCCTTTCTTGAGGCCGGTCTGATATATCTTTGTTAAATCGCGAGTTTCTATTATATTCATAAGAACATATGTCGGTCGCCAACGTGGGTTAAAGTAGGCGATTAAAAGCCGCAAAACAAGCCAAAAAACAGACCCATTCGCCTTGACGAGACGCCTGCCAGATAATAACTTAGGGAATTCGGTGGAACCTACGGACGGGATCGGTTTTATAAAACAGGTAGTCGGTATCCTGTTAACCGGACTGCTGGCTGTTGCGGCGATCCGGGCCGAACCAGTGCTGGAAATCGACCGAACGGAGTTTGACTTTGGTGGAGTTCCGACCAGAGGCACGCTGGTTCACCGAACTTGGTTGAAATCGACCGGCGAAGACACTCTGGTGATTGCCGACATCAAGACCGGTTGCGCCTGTCTCGCCGGCTCGTTGGAGAAAAACCGGTTGGCTCCCGGCGACAGCGTGATGCTCGCCCTGTTCTGGCGGGTCGGCGGAAGCGAAGGCCGGCTGGAGCGCGTTCCTTACCTGTTCGGCAACGACAAAGTCGGAACGCACCGATTGAAATTGCGGGCGGAAATAGTCCCGGCCGACAAACAGACCTCTTCCGTGTACTGTCGGCCGATGAAGATAGAGTTCATGAAGTCGGAGAAGAGAAAGGATTATCGAAGGTTATTCACGATTCACAACGCGACCGACAGCGTCCGGGCGGTTAATCTGACTTCTTACGCCGAGGCCGCTTATCGACTGGAGCTGCCGGATTCGGTAGCGGCCCGGGGTTCAGCTACCGGAGTCGTGATTCTGGCAGGAGATTACGCAGATAAAGAGTTTGAAGGGTCTTTTACCCTGGAGTTTCCGGGCGGCGATGGAGCGGCCCCGCGAGTCACGACCGTCGTCAGCCGGGGGGACTTCAGTTTCAGGCCCTCTGTTACGACAAGTATAAATACACCTGTTATCGTTAATTCAAAACGTTAAGATGAACTGGCAGGAGAGATGAAAAGAGCAGTTATTGTCATCACGGTTGTTACAGGTCTGCTTCTGATGGTGGGCTCCGTTGCGGCTGCGCCCCGCATGGAGTTGCCGGTAAGCGAGTTTGACTTCGGATACGCTCCCCAGAATTCTGAAGTATCCTATGTGTTCTGGCTCCACTCGGTGGGCGATGACACCCTTCGTATCCTGAAAGTGGTGCCTGGCTGAGGCTGCACCAAGGCCCCTCTTGCGAAAGAGGTGCTCGCTGTCGGTGACAGCACTCAGCTCGAGATTATTTTCAACACCAGGCGGTATTCAAGCCGGATTACCAAGACCCCGCGGATTCAGACCAACGAAGGTTCGCCGAACCGCAATGTGAGGATTACCACCCAGGTGGTACGGCGACCGGACTCGACCTATCCGGTGATCGTAAAGCCCTACAAGCTTGATATCTCCCAGTTCGGCGAGAAAGTCCGCGACGAGATGAAATTTACCATCTCCAATGTTTCCGAGCAGGATCTCACCCTCAAAATGATCTACTATCAACATGATCTGTTTGAGATCGATCTGCCGGAGAGCATCGCGGCCGGCAAGAGCGCGGAGGGAGTTCTCCGCCTGAAAGATCCGGCTCTCGATATGTCGCTGGAGAAGTCGTTCACTTTTGAGCTGAACGACGATGCGGCAAGCAGGTTTACAGTACCTATCAAACGCACCGTAAAATCACCGGCGGCTCTAAAGAAGCCTTCTCCAAAGGAGGTCTCCGGTAAATAACCGCGAGACACCGCCACGAAAACAAAAAGGCCGCCTTCACGGGCGGCCTTTTTTCTGCAGACATTTTATCTGTCGGAGCTACTCCATCTCGTAGATGTCCTGGCGCAACCGATCTTCCCAATCGCTGTTGTACCGCTCGCCTTCCACATTGGAATGCACCAGGGTGTAGTCATCGAACCCCTGACGATCCTCAAACACAAACACCGCCCCCTCGCGAATGCTGTGGTAGAACCAGACTTCAAACGGGTTACCCACCCTGGGCGATTCGACATCATCCCTCTGCTCCCACGGTCCGTACGTCATGTAAATACGCCCGCGGTCAGTCCGCCAGCCGTCCCTCTCGTCCCGATCGGTTGAGAAATTATCGTTGGCGAACTCATACCTCTTCAGAGCCTCGAGCCTGGTTTCATTGATAGGAGTACCCGGGTCGGAATCGTGTTCACGCCAATACTGCTTCAGGAAATTATGCTTGCCCCTCGGATTCAGAGCCGCCAGGGCTTCTTTTTCCACCGGTGTGAGGACGTAGCGCACCAGCCGCAATTGAACATCCAGCGTCAGGGTGTCGTAGGGATCGTCTTTGATCTTAACATCAGCAAAGTCGGCCGTTCGTGTCTCCGGCGACATAACGGTAACGGCTACCTGCTGGCTGTCGCTCTGTCCGGAGAGCAGATCCCTGGCCGTCAGGCGCAGCCGGTATACGCCGGCGGGCCAGCCGGTGATGTCGAAAGACTCGGCGATAACCGCGGTCCGGCCGGCCTTGGCCACCGTCTTGAACCCCAGATCGGAATACAGCCCGCCCGATTCCTCGAAGATCTTGAAAGCAAGCTGGTATTTGGAGGGGGTATCTTCGCGATAGTCGAGATTGTACAACTCGGCGTAAAGGTGCGCTGTCGTATCCCCAGTCGAGAATATTCCCAGGGGATTACAGAGCACGATCAGACCGTTTTTGACCAGCCGGTTCTTTTCGGATTCAGGACTGTCGGGCGCCCTGGAGATGTCGTAGGCGAGGCACTTCCCTCCTATAGCCAGCCGATCCTTCAGGGCCGGCTCGACTATGATCCGTTCATAGAAGAAGTCCCCTTTGGCCTTGCCGACGGCGTCGATAACGGTTACGCGGGCCGAATAAATCCCCGGCTTGATTAGCAGGGAAAGGCTGTTAAACAGCTTGATACCTTCGGTCGCAGCCTCCTCGGGCGAGCCCACCACCGCCGAGAAGTATGTATTCGTTGAATCCACAGGGAGACCGTCGACGCCGAACAGCGTAACCTGGGCAAAGATGCGGGCGTAAAAACGGGCGTCAAGACTGTCCGGCCGGTAGAACTCGAATTGATCTCGGGCGAGAGTGAAGGGGAATTCGACCAGGACCACCGAATCCAGCTCGGGATCGTTGAAGAAGATCGCCCCGGCGTACACCGTGAGCCTGTCCGTTTTCGTCTGGCCGAACGCGGAGCCGCCGAGACAAACGACTGACAGTGCTATCACCAGACACACGGCAACAAAGGTCGGTAGTTGCTTCATACCCTCCTCAAGATCGTTGATTTTGTCCTTTAATAAATGCCGTCGTAAGGAAACTGCAAGCGATAATCACCGTCCTGGTTTTCATCGACAAACAGGAACTTCCGATAGCGCCCGCTGGTGTAGTAATGCCAGATCTGGTAGGGGACCGACGACGGCGAAAAGGGGATATCGTCGACCTGATCCGGCTCACCGTAGCGGACAAAGACGCGGCCGCGGTCGGTTTTCCAGCCCTGCCTGTAGAGCATGCCGAAATAATGGTTGGCCAGCGCAATTCGATGATAGAAAGCGCTCTTGAACTCGTTCTCGGGCGTGCCGGGGCTGGGATCTCGCTCCTGCCAGAACTGGTCGAAAGCCTGCTGTCTCTCCTCCAGGGTCTCCAGATCCTTCAACTTGTCCAGACCTTCGGGAGGCAGATAATTGTCGTTGTCAGCGTAGAGCTCAAGTTGAGCCACCGCCGAATTCCAGTCGTTGCGAATCATACCCTCCTGCGTCCAGAGGATCTCAAAATCGTGCCGCTGTTCGCTCAGCTTCTTGTTTCTCCGACCGCGCAGGATAATCTCCAGCTCATAGTCCCCGGGAGTGAAGTGAGCCAGGGATATCTCGCGCAACTGCTTTTCGGTCTTGTCACCCAGGTCCAGGTGCAAAGTGTCGCGATATTGCATTCCCTTGGCGGCGTGCCTGATCTTGGTCTCAACCACTATCGGCGAGATGGAATCAGCACCGGGGTAAATTTCAAAATAGTAGACCAGCCGGGAATTCTCCTCCCGCCCGAACGTCCGGGTTACAGAGGGGATCAAAACATAATCGCTCTTGTCAAAAACCCCTTCCCGGTCTCCCCTCCTGCTGAAAGCCTGCACGAACTCCACCGCCGACATCTGCGGAGAGCGTTCGTCAAGGGCGGTCAGTTCGACCTTGACCTCTTCCCGGTCGGTTCGACCGCTGCCGATATCCTTGAACGTGAAGTTGATTTTGTACTTGCCGGCGGGAAGGTCGACGTTTACCTGGGAAGTCCGGTGGTCTATTCGCGACTTCGCCTTAAGTTCGGATTCCACCGTCACCCGGCGGTCCCTTGTTATAGTCTCCAGGCGCTGACCGTCATCGTCGTCGATCGCGATTATGAGTTCATAGTCAGCGGTGAATACACCGCCTTCCTCCTTGAACTCAAGGCCGCGATTGAAAATCTGATAATACAGGTCCAGCCTGATCATGCCCGGCTCGGGCGACCGGAAGTAGGCGTGGTCCACGAACAGGTACTTGCGTTCGTCGTCAAGACCGCTGATGGGCCCGGTAAACTGAGCCCTGGCCGGCAGCGCCGCCACCAGGAACAGCAACAGGACCAGGGAAACGATTATATCCGGCTTCTTATTCATATCTAAAGATTGTAACAGACACCGCAAAATAACGGTTCCAGATTACACTATAATGACGAGGGGGGACACAAAACAACAAAAAGGAATATCTCTCGAATCAATCGACCGGTCTATTCGTACCGGAGGGCGTCAATCGGGTCGAGCCGAGCCGCTTTGACGGCCGGATAAACGCCGGAAACGAGGCCGACCGAGACAGATACTACAAAACCGACCGTAGCCCAGAAAACGGGCAGGGTCATGGGAAAACCGGCCCAGGCGTTAATGCCCATGCCGGCCAGGACGCCGAAGATAATACCGATCACGCCGCCTATGCCGGATAAAGACATGGCCTCCGTCAGAAACTGCAGAATTATGTTCGCCTTACGGGCGCCTATCGCCTTCCGCACGCCGATTTCACGGGTCCGCTCGGTCACCGAGACCAGCATGATGTTCATAACGCCGATACCGCCGACCATCAGGCCGACCGAAGTTATTACAATTCCGGCTATGTATAAGCCGTTGATAATGCCGCTGAACTGTTCCTTGAACTGGTCCTGGGTGGTTAGAGCAAAATTGTCAGGTTCGTTGAAAGGCACTTTGCGATATATCCGAAGCGCCACCCGGATCTCCTCTAGGGCCTGATCGATAAGGTCAAACGAGGCTGCCCTGACTTCGATCCCCAGGGCCGTCTCCCAGGGTATAAGTTTCTGGTAAGTTGAGAGGGGCACGCATATCCGGCGATTTTCGAAGTCGTTGCCGAAATTGGATTTGATTTCCTCAAACACCCCGATCACTTCGTACTTGTCGCCGTTTACCCGGACCTCCTTACCGACCGCTCCTCCCTCCGGGAACAGGGTTTCGGCGACGTCGTACCCCAGCACGCAGACCATCAGGCGGTATTGCTCGTCAAGTTCATTGATGAACCGGCCTTCGGCCATGTCCTTATCGTGAACCTTAACGAAATCCGGCCAGGTGCCCATGAAACTCGGATCGGAGAATTTCCGGTTTTTGTACTTGACCTCATTGCCGCCCGGCTGGTAGTAATAGTTGCCCGGCGCGACGCCGTCAACCGAGGGGCAGTTGTCCTTAATAGCGCGGGCTTCGCCGATCGTCATGTCGGGACGCCGTCGCTCCTCGTCAGAGAGGTCGTCGTAGTCGGTATTGGGCGCAAACCGCCGCACCATGATGACGTTGGAACCCATTTTGTCGACCTCATCCTCGGCCGCGTTGTTCAGTCCGTCGACCAGAGAAGTGATTGCGATAACGGCCGACACGCCGACCATGACGCCGAGAATAGTCAGGAACGAGCGGAATTTGTTCGCCCGCACCGAGTCCAGGGCCATCCTTATCGCGCTGAGGAGTTCTGTCGACGTCATTAACATGCTACGGCATCCTTACTCGTAACTCAGAGCTTTCACGGGGTCCAGCCGGGCCGCCTTCATAGCCGGGTAGATTCCGAAAATAAGACCTATGCCGGTGGAGATAAAAAGACCGGTGAAAATAGCTACCATCGAGGGATCTATGCTCATATCAAGCATGCCCACGAGTATTTTGGCAATCACAAATCCCAGAGCAATGCCAACCAGGCCGCCCGATAAAGTCAACAACACCGATTCGAACAGGAACTGCATGAGGATATGCGCGTGCTTGGCCCCCAGTGATTTGCGGATACCGATTTCCCTGGTACGCTCGGCCACTGAAACCATCATTATGTTCATAACTACAATGCCGCCGACCACCAGCGAGATAGCGGAAATACCGATCAGCCCGAAACGGAACATACGGGTAAAGGTATTAAACAACTCCAGGAAACTCTCGGCCGTCATCATATCAAAATCATCGGGTTTGTTGTACGGGACGTTGCGGTGGGAGCGGAGGATCACGCGAACCTCGTCCATCGTCTCTTCCAGCAGTTCCACCGAGGGCGCCTTTATTGAAATATTGACGCCGCGCCGGGGCTGTCCGAACTGCTTGGTGTAGGCCTGCAGCGGAATAAACACGAAATCATCCTGGCTTTCCCCGAACATCTCTCCCCGCTTTTTGGCTACACCAACAACCGTGTACTTTCTGCCTCCGATCTTCATTTCCTTGCCCAGCGGATCGACGCCGCTGAAGAACTCCTCCCGGACATCGTCGCCTATAAAGACGACCTGACGCCGGTAAGTATCGTCTTCATACGAATGGAACCTTCCCTGGGCTACCTCGATGTCGACAATATCGATAAGCTCGGCGGTACATCCCCTAACGAGAACATCCCGCATCGTCTTCTCGCGGTACTTGAGCCTTTCCCCTGCAAACGCCTGAGGAGCCACCTTTTCGCACAACGTGCAGCCCTCTTTGATAGCTGCGACAGCCCGGAGATCCACGGGCTTGCGCTTGATCTTCTCCCGGAATTCCTCATCCGACATTGCCGTCATGAACTTCGAGACCATGAAGGTCGAAGGTCCCAGGGCCGAGAACTCATCTTCGATAACCCCCATCATCCCCTCCAGGGCGGAGATTATGGTCATGACCGAAGTCACGCCGAAGACGATCCCGACAAAAGTCAGGCTCGATCTCAGCTTGTTGGACAGGATCGCGTCGAGAGCAATGCGAAAGATGGAGCGGAAGACTGTCATGGCTCTGCCTTAGTGAAAGCCGTTCCGTTCGTTGTCGGGGACCATCTCGTCGGTGTCGATCCGGCCGTCCAGAATAGAAAGTACCCGGCGGGCGTGGCGGGCGATGTCTTTCTCGTGCGTAACAGTGATAATAGTATTGCCCTGGCGGTGCAGTTCATCGAACAACTTCATGATTTCCACCGAAGTCTTGCTGTCGAGATTTCCCGTCGGCTCGTCGGCCAGCAGGAGCGAAGGATTGTTGACCAGGGCACGGGCCACGGCCACGCGCTGGCGCTGACCGCCGGAGAGCTCGGTCGGCTTGTGCATCATACGATCGGCCAGGTCGACCTTCTCGAGGGCGCTGCGGGCCATTTTCTCGCGTTCCGCCCTACCGGTACCGTTGTAAATAAGCGGCAGTTCGACGTTGTGAAGCGAGGAGGCCCGGGGCAGCAGATTGAACGTCTGGAAGACGAAACCGATCTCCCGATTGCGAATGTTGGCCAGTTCGTTGTCGGACATGGTCCGGACGCGCTTGTCGTTGAGCCAGTATTCACCCTGCGTGGGCGTGTCGAGACAGCCGATCAGGTTCATGAGCGTCGATTTGCCCGAACCCGAGGGCCCCATGATCGCCACGTACTCCCCTTTCTCGATCCGCATGGAGACCGAGCGCAGAGCGTGGACTTTCTCCGAGCCCATGGTATAGGTTTTCCAGAGGTTGTCAGTTTCTATCAGCGGCATAATCAAGCCTCTCTTTCACTGCCCGGTCCCTTTTTCTCTTCGACCTCGACCGCGTCGCCGTCCTTGATGGTGCGGAGGACCCGGTAAGGTCCGGAGATCACGGTATCACCAACCTCGATACCGCTGGTGATCATGATGTTCTTCTGGTCGGCCACGCCGGTTTCGACTTTGACGAACCGCGCCACGCCGTCCCTGACGACAAACACACCCTTCAACTCCTCACGTTCCGTGTCTTCCCCCGGCTTCTTCTCCTGGGATGATTCTTCGTCAACCGTCTCCGCCGCATGTACAGCCTTGGCGTCGGAACTGCCGCTGTCTTTGGCTTCACGGGCTGCTATCAGGGAATCAAGATCGTAGGTGCGCATGACGATCGAGGCAAAGGGTACAGCCAGCACGCCGGTTTCTTCGGCGGTCGTCATATCCACGGTCGCCGACATGCCGGGACGTACCTTCAGATTGACATCACTGAACGTCACCTTCACCTTGAAATTGGTCGACTGATCCTGGGTGCCGGCGCCGGTCAGAATTGCCGTGTTGCCGATTTCCACAACCTCGCCGGGGAAGGTCGTATCCGGGAACGCATCCACTTCGATATCCGCCTTCTGTCCGAGTTCGATCTTGTTGATCTCGGTTTCATCCACTTCCACCTCTACCTCGAAAATATTGAGATCAGAGATGGTCATGAGCGTCTTACCCTGAGTGAAGGCGGTCTGGGCCGCGGCGATCTCCCCCACCTCGACATCGAGATAGGTGATAATCCCCGCCATAGGAGCCACTATCTTGGCCTTGCTCAGGTTGTCGAGCTGCTTTTCGTAAGCCGACTCATACTGCTGGATCTGGGCCTTCATCGCCTCGTAGCTGGCGTTGGCGTTCAGGTAGGCGTATTTGGAATCTTTGTACAGGCGCTCTGAAGTCAGGTTCTTCTCGAACAGCCGTTCCTGACGTTCGTACTCCTCCTTGGCCTGGTCCAGCGTTGTCCTGGCCCCTTCCATTCGCGCCTTCGTTTCATCGAGCCGGTACTCCGCCTGTTTGGCGTCCGAAGCCAACTGGACCGTATCCAGAACGACCAGCAGGTCCCCCACGCTGACCCGCTGCCCTTCCCTGACCGGGAGAGCGACGATTTCACCGTTGATCTCGGCTGTTATATCGACCTTGGTCTTCGGCTGAATGCGGCCCGAAGCCGAGACTACCTCGACCAGATCGGTCGAGGCGACCTCGCTGCCGAAAACCTTGGTGCTGTGGCCGGTCTTGGCGGTGAAGTTGAGGTAGATGATGACCGCAACCACCACCACGCCGAGCGTAATAAATATAGCCTTCTTGTTTTTCATTTCGTCTTGACCTCTCCGGAGACTACATTTTCCCCATGGCGTTTTCGAGTTTGGCGATCGCCAGATTCAAATCAAAGTCAACCTGAATCAATGCCACCTGGGCCTCTTTCAACGATACCTGAGCATCCAGAAGATCCAGAATCGTGGCCGCACCCAGATTGTATTTTTCCTGCGTAATCTTCAAATCCTCTTCGGCCGCCGCAACGTTCTCCTGCGACACCTGTTTCTGTTCCTTGAGCTGATCGATGTCCAGATAACCGGTCTTGATGTTGCTCACCGTCAGATTGCGTGTATCGGCAAGTTCGGCCCGGGCGTTGTTGCGATAGACCTTGGCCGATGTCACCTGCTGTTCGCGGAAGAATCCGTCGAATATGTTCCAGTTGATGCTGAAACCGTACGAGTAAGAGTTGCTGGAATAGTCGAACGACACCGGGTATGCCTGTGTCCCATTGAATTTGCGATAGCTGGCCGAGACCGAGAGATATGGCAGATAACCGGACACGGCCGCTTTCACCGAATGACGGGCTTCATCGAAAGCCTTCTCCTGCGCCAGGAGACCGGGGTTGCTCTTGAGACCGAACGAAATCGCATCATTCAACGTGCCGGAGTACTCCCGCACGCGATAGTCTGTGGCAAACTGGTGGTCCTCCCGGGGATCCAGGCCGATCGTGTAGGCCAGGCCGGCTTTGGCGTTGGTGACGGCGTTTGCGGCCCGAAGCAACCCCAACTGGTCATTGCCGAACAGTACTTTCTGTTTGAGCACGTCGGACTTGGAGGCCGATCCCAGGTCAAACCTCGACTGGATAAGCTTCAACTGCTCTTCGGCCCGCTTGGCCGCCTCTTCCTGTACTGAGACGTTCTCCACCGACGCGAGGTAGGCGTAATAGGATATCTTGACGGAGTATATCAGATCCTGTTCGGAGGCCAGGACGTTCAGCTGGGCGCTCGCTTTGGCCGCACTGGCCGAGGCCAGGTTGAACCAGTTGGGCAGGTCGATTACCGACATCGAGGCCGAAGCCGACCAGGACTTGCTGGGACCGATGTCCTGCTCATCGACGGTTGCGAAGCTTGTCGGTACCTGAGAAGCGTCAATGGCCGTATCACTCCCTACCACGATTGTGTCAAACACGTATGCGTAATCGCTGCCGGAAGTATTCGGCGGCTCAATGTTTGTCTCTTTCCCCTTGGAATAGGAATAGGAACCGGAAATCCGGGGCAGGAAAGCGCCCAGCGCGGCCAGCTTCTGAGCCGACGCCTGGCTCTCGGTGCCGCGGGCCCTGATAATAGACGCACGGTTTTTGAGGGCCAGTTCGATACAATCGTCCAGGGTCAGTTCCTGCGCCTGAGCCGGCCCCGAAAGGAGGCCGAATGTGAACAAAACCGTGAGGAACATCGCAGTCCGCTTCATTAATTACTCCTTTAATTGATCTTTGTCTCGCGGCCGCAGGTCTCAACTGCTGACCCCGCCGGCGGCCCTGACCATAGGACCGACAACCCAATAATATTGTTGCGCCGGATTTCGAATTCGACCTCAGCGGTTCGACCGCCTGCAAATACCCGTCGAAAAACGGATGATCTTGCGGTGCCTCCCCGCTCCCATTAAAGCCTTCGGGATGTTCCGGTCGCAGCCTGCCATTGACTTCTCCTGTCTGGTGTGAGTAAACGAACCTCTACAGGATATGTTTCACATTATAATAGAATCGTCTGCACCCGACTAAGAATCTTACACCTCAAGATACGAGATATTCGAAGAAAAAAAAGGGCCGATACATTCGGCCCCTTTGGCATACCCCAAAGTTTGACTTTTTTCGCCGTTACTTCGACAACGGGCTTCCGGCCCGAAACCTCACCATTTCAGAGCAGGGCGAACAACGCGTGAATCAGAGAGATCAATCCGAGTGACAAGGCGGCAAGGATATACCCTTTCGCCGGTTTGAAGCCGTACATGGCGGCGAACCCGATCCCGGCGACCACGAACTCCCAGATATAAAACACTCCTATCTTGGAAAGGGCGACGTAGGCGAAGCTGTCCAGGGGCTGGTCGGCCACCAATACTGCCAGCGACAGCGAGACCGCCATGCTGCCTTTGGCCACGGCCAGGGGCCAGGTAACCAGAAAACCGAGGATGAATACCAGCGACGAATACAAGGCCACCGACAGCAACTGCTTGTATCGAGCGGTCCCCGCGAGTACGAAATTTCCCCAGAACATAGCCAGCCCCGCAGTAAGCAGCGGTGCTATTAACATAGCCAGCGTTCCGCCTGCGACAGCGGTTATTTTCAGGGCCACATCCGGAATCTGAGCAGCCTGATCCGGGTTCCGTTCCGCAACAGCCGCCTTCTGCACCTCCAGAATCAGGTCCGACATGCCCCAGAAAAACAGCAGACTCACCAGCCCTATCACAATCCAGGGAACCAGAACTCTGGGGTTCTTCTTGAGCCTTTCGAACAGAGCGGCCGGTGCAGTGAAGACCTGCCACAGGCCGGCAAACGACAGGCCGCTATCGGACGCCGGGGCGGCAGCGGCGATTTGATTCTCTTCCATCCCGAACTCCTCCTGTATCGATTTCGGAATCAACTCATATACATCTATACGGGCTGGCCGATCAAAGTTGCTTCATCCGTCACACAGAACTTACTCGCCGGGCGAAGAAGTATTCAACAAAAAAGGGCCGGGAAACCCGGCCCTTTCAGCTTTGCTTGTCAGCAGACTCTACGAGAACAGAGCCGCGCCGACTACCAGCGAGACGATCGCCATCAGCTTGATGAGGATGTTCATGGCCGGACCGGAGGTATCCTTGAAAGGATCGCCAACGGTATCGCCGACCACCGCCGCTTTGTGAGCGTCGGAGCCTTTACCGCCGTGAGCGCCGCCCTCGATGTATTTCTTGGCGTTGTCCCAGGCGCCGCCGGCGTTGGCCATCATGAGAGCCATCATTACGCCTGACATGGTAGCGCCGGCCAGCATACCACCCAGTGCCTCGGCGCCGAGCAGCCAGCCAACAATAATCGGGGACAGGACCGCGGTCAGGCCGGGGGCAACCATCTGGGCCAGGGCGCCGCGGGTGGCGATGTCGACACAACGGCCGGTATCCGGCTTGGCCGTGCCTTCCATGAGACCCTTGATCTCACGGAACTGGCGGCGGACTTCCTCCACCATCTTGGCCGCGGCTTTACCGACCGCAGTCATGGTCATGGCCGCAACCAGGAACGGCAGACAGCCGCCGATGAAGAAGCCGATGACAACTTTAACGTTGAGGATATTGATTCCCTGAAGACCCACCGCCGCGCAGTAGGCCGAGAACAGGGCCAGGGCGGTCAGGGCCGCCGAACCGATGGCAAAGCCCTTGCCGATAGCGGCCGTGGTGTTGCCGAGCGAGTCCAGCTTGTCGGTAATCGCACGGACTTCCTTGCCGAGGCCGGACATCTCCGAGATACCCCCGGCATTGTCGGCGATCGGACCGTAAGCGTCGACCGACATCGTGACACCGATTGTGGCCAACATGCCGACACCGGCAATACCGATGCCGTACAAACCGGCGAAGCTGTAGCCGGTGTAAATCGCTATGCAAATGACTATGACGGGAGCTACCACCGATTGCATCCCAACGGCCAAGCCGTTGATGATGTTGGTGGCGGCGCCGGTCAACGAAGACTCGGCGATATCCCGAATCGGCTTGGCCGCCGTGTAATACTCCGTCAACAAACCGAGGATAATGCCGGCGACATTACCGGCGAGGATTGCCCAGAACACCTTCGGGTCAATGCCGAGCTTATCAATGATGAAGTACGATGCGACCAGCATGATGAGAGCTCCGACATAGGTCACGAGCCGCAGGGTCGCCGCCGGATTCATCTTGGAGAAGAGGTGCACCGAAAGCACGCCGAGAATCGATGCCAGAGCGCCGAACGCCACGATCAGCAGCGGAAGCTGCATGTAGGCTAACCGGTTGGCCATAATCTCGCCGACTATGTGCGAACCGCCGGACACGGTGGCGGCGATAGCCACCGTCGCAATGACGGAACCGACGTAGGATTCGAACAGGTCGGCGCCCATGCCGGCCGTATCACCGACGTTGTCGCCGACGTTATCAGCGATAACCGCCGGGTTGCGAGGATCGTCCTCAGGAATACCGGCCTCTACCTTGCCCACGAGGTCGGCGCCCACGTCCGCGGCCTTGGTAAAGATACCGCCGCCGACACGAGCGAAAAGTGCGATGGACGAGGCGCCCATGGCAAAACCGTTGATCGTACCGGCCGTCGCAGGATCGCCGCCGAAAATCCAGAAGACAACGCCGACACCAATCAGACCGAGCGAGGCGACCGTCATACCCATAACGGCTCCGCCCGAGAAAGCGACCGACAGAGCTGCCGGCTGACCTTTGTCCTTGGCCGCCGCGCAGGTCCGCACGTTGGCGGCCGTGGCGGCTTTCATGCCGATAAAACCGGCCAGCATCGAGCAGAAGGCGCCGCCCAGGAAAGCGTAACCGGTTTGAAGTTGGATTTTCCAGGCCAGGAGTGCGAATACCACGATGATAAAGATGACCAGAATCGAGTATTCCCGCTTGAGAAATACCATCGCGCCATCGTGAATGACGCCGGCGATGTCCACCATTTTTTCCGTACCGGCCGGGCGGGACTTAATCCATACGAACAATAGAATCGCGAAGATCAGTCCGACCGCACCGATAAGGGCTGCCATTAAACCTGTGTCCATTGACATCCTCTCCCGTTAAGACTATATACTTCAACTAGTTGCATTCTTCCTGCCCAAAAACACGAAAGCTCAAATATATCCCCGAAGGCCCCGCCTCGCAAGTGAAATTTATCACTTTTTCCGCCCACGTTCGAGTCCGTACGAAAGCCCCGCTGACACGGGGCTTTCTTGATCTCTTCGGCTTTGAAGCAGGTTCAGGCCCGCTTGGCTTGCTTGTCTTCAAGCTCCTCGATGTGTTTTTCGGCCGCCACCGCCGCCGTGGTGCCGTCGCCCACCGCATTGGTCACCTGGCGCACCAGCTGGGAACGGACATCGCCACAGGCAAAAATGCCCGGGACCGAGGTCTCCATCCGGTCGTTGGTTATGATGTGACCGTTAGCGTCGGTCTTAAGGCCGCCGCGCACGATGTTGGAGTTGGGACGGAATCCCAGGTAGGGGAAAACTGCACCTACTTCGAGCTTCGAGGTCTCCCCCGTCTTGACGTTTTTCAGCGAAAGGTCCGTAACCTGCGAGTCACCGTTAATGCTCTCAACGATAGTGTCCCAGATGAACTCGACCTTGTCGTTGGCAAACGCCCGCTGCTGAATGATCTTGGCCGCCCGAAGTTCATCGCGCCGATGGATGATATAGACTTTCGAACCGAACTTGGTAAGGAAGGTTCCTTCTTCGACCGCAGCATCACCGCCACCGACCACCGCGATAACACGGTCACGGAAAAAAGCGCCGTCACATATCGCACAATAGGAGACGCCCTTGCCCGAGAACTCGGCCTCGCCGGGGACGCCCAGCTTGACGGGCGAGCCACCGGTCGAGAGAATAATCGCTTTGGCCCGGAAGATGTTGCCCGAAGCACAGCGGGCGAGGCGATCGTCCCCCTCGGTGTAAACTTCCTCGACCTCTTCCATCTCGATCTCAAGGCCGAACTTCCTGGCGTGGTCGGTGAATTTCTGCGCCAGTTCGCCTCCTGAGATGTGTTCGAACCCGGGATAGTCTTCGACTTCACCGGTGATGGCAATTTGCCCTCCGGGAAGGTACTTCTCCAGACAAACGGTTTTGCGTCTGGCCCGCGACGAATACATGCCGGCGCACAGCCCGCCCGGGCCGCCGCCGACTATCACTACATCATAGTTCTTTTCTTGTGCCATTCATCAATCCTCTGCATATCACAAACTCTTTGCTTTCTTCACTTCCGCCTGCAACACTTTGACCGCAGTTTTGTTCGGTCACCGCCGGAGGCCGGACCACAAGGTATACAAAATCATCCGGAGATTCAAGCTTCGCCGACCTACGACTACCAGTCAATCCCTTTCTGAGCCTCGATCCCGACCTGGAAGGGATGTTTAATCTCTTTCATTTCCGTAACCAGGTCGGCCCGCTCGATCAGCCAGTCGGGGGCATCACGGCCGGTAATAACCAGATTCTGGTTTTCGCTTTTAGCCTCCAGCAGAGCTTCAACATCTTCCCGGCTGACCAGCTCCAGTTTCATCGCGACGTTGAGTTCATCGAGGATGACCAGAGGAAACTCGCCCGAAAGCATTTTCTCCCGGGCCAGCGCCAGCCCTTCGCGGGCCGCCTTCTGATGCACCTTGATATCTTTGTCGTCGTCGATAATCCCCACGAAACCTTCGCCCACCACGTGCAGCTCAACCCACGGCTCCAGAGCCTTCAGGCCTTTCAGTTCGCCGTATTTCCAGCTTCCTTTGACGAATTGGAGGAGGCAGATATTCCATTTGTAGCCGATTGCCCGCACACAGAGGCCGAGCGCAGCGGTGGTTTTTCCCTTGCCGTTGCCGGTATAAACCAGCAAAAGGCCCTTTTTTTTCTCCGAATTCATTTTTTACTCCTTGTTTTCGCCTAAACTTAAGCGGTCCGTGAGTATTTGAAAAGCGAAAACTTTTGTGCCACAGCAATTTGTGAAGCGGCAACAAAGACCGTTAAGGACCGGACTTTGGGAAAAAAGTAACAAGATTGTTATTGACTTCAGAGTCTATTTTGTATTATAAATGGGTAAGATAAGACCAGCTTTGTCGGGGGCGACAGGAGGTCAAAGCTGTGACGTTGGCTTACTAACAGGAAGGCGGAGATGCAGTTTACCAAAGCTGAAGCATACGGGATGTTCGGCGTCCTCTATCTGGCCGACGCCGACAAGTCAAAGGTAATCCCCCTTTCGGAGATCTCACAAGCTCAGGATATTCCGGAGAAGTTTCTGGCCAAAATTTTCCAGTCGCTTTCCAAAGCCGGTATCGTGCGCTCACACCGAGGCGTCAGGGGCGGCTTTACGCTCGCCAAGAACCCCGACCAGATCACCATGAAGGAAGTTCTCGAGACGATCCAGGGACCTTATCACCTCATGAAGTGCACGGAGTCGATGGCCGCCTGTGATCACAACGACACCGAGTTCTGTGCCCTTCGTGAAGTCCTCGTAATCGCGGAGCAAAAACTGGTGTCGGTTTTCGAGCAATTCACGCTCGCCGATCTGGCCACCTGGCAGAGGACCAAGACCAGACCTATGAAGGCAGCCGTAACCGAGTTCTAGGAAACGGCTGTTTACTTTCAGGCCTATTTCGCTTATCATTCCACCGCCAAAGTACTAAAACGGTGTATGGGGATAGATATGGGTGTCAAGTCAGACCGCTGGATCATTGAAATGGCGCAGAAACGCCGGATGATTGACCCCTTTTCCGAAACCCAGGTCCGCCAGGGCATCAGTTTCGGCGTCTCCTCCTACGGCTATGACATCAGCCTTTCCGATCAGTTCAAGATATTCGATCCTTCGGGAATCGCAGAGCTCGACCCCAAGAACAACGGTCCGGAGCACTTCACCGACGTCACGGCCGAGTCGGTCTTGATCCCGGCCAACTCGTTTATTCTGGCTCAGAGCCGGGAGTATTTCAAAATCCCCAGAGATGTTGTCACGATTTGCACGGGGAAATCGACTTACGCCCGGTGCGGTGTGATAGTCAACGTAACGCCTTTCGAACCGGAATGGGAAGGTTTTGCGACTATTTCGCTGGCCAATACTTCCCCCCTCCCGGTGCGGGTCTATGCCCATGAAGGAATCGCACAGTTGTTGTTCTTAGAGGCGTCTGAAATCTGCGCTGTTTCGTACAAGGATAAAAAAGGAAAATACCAGGGACAAACGGCAATTACCCTGTCCAAATCGGACACGGACTGCCGATAACAGCCGTAGTTGCTGTTTCTGACTACATTTTAGGAGACTTCCGATGACGGAGAAGACAATAAACCAGATGGACCGTAAAGCCGATAAAGCCGCCGGCAAACGCCGCATGGTAACGATCGACGGCAATACCGCAGCGGCCTACGTGGCCCACGCCACAAACGAAGTAATCGCTATCTACCCCATCACCCCATCGTCCAACATGGGCGAGATGGCCGATGCCAAGTCGGCGGCGGGTGAAAAGAATATCTGGGGCAGCATTCCGGTCGTAGTGGAGATGCAGTCCGAAGGTGGCGCTTCCGGCGCCGTTCACGGAGCGGTCACCTCCGGGGCCCTGACCACCACTTTCACGGCTTCGCAGGGTCTGCTCCTGATGATCCCGAACATGTTCAAGATCGCCGGCGAAATGACGCCGACCGTCTTCCACGTTTCGGCCCGGGCCGTAGCAACCCACGCCCTGTCAATCTTCGGCGATCATTCCGACGTCATGGCCACCCGGTCGACCGGTTTCGGCCTGATAGCTTCCGGCTCGGTGCAGGAGGTAATGGACCTCGCCCTCATCAGCCAGGCGGCCTCGCTGGCCAGCCGGGTACCGTTCGTGCACTTCTTCGATGGTTTCCGGACCTCGCACGAGGTACAGAAAGTCGAAGAGATCACTCAGGACGACATGCGGGCTCTGATAACCGGAGACATGGTAATCGGACAGCGTCAGCGCGCGCTCTCCCCCGACCGCCCCAAAATCAAGGGTACTTCTCAGAACCCGGACGTTTTCTTCCAGGGTCGTGAGACCGTAAACAAATACTACCTCGCCGCTCCGGCCATTGTCCAGGAGGCGATGGACAAGTTCAAGGAGGTCGTGGGGCGCGAGTACAAGCTGTTCCAGTATATTGGTCACCCCGAAGCCGAACGCGTTGTGATGATTATGGGCACCGGCGCCGAGGTCGTTCACGAGACGGTCAATCACATGGTCGAACAGGGTGAGAAGGTCGGCATGATCAAGGTTCGCCTGTATCGCCCGTTTGATGTGGAGGCTTTCGCAAAGGCTCTCCCGGCCACCGTCAAGAAGATTGCCGTGCTCGATCGTACCAAGGAGCCGGGCGCGGTCGGCGAACCGATGTACACCGATGTTCAGTCGGCTCTCAATGAGGCCCTCCTCAACGGATGGGCGCCGTTCAAGGAACACCCGATCGTGGTCGGCGGCCGGTACGGTCTCGGCTCCAAGGAGTTCAATCCGCCGATGGCCAAGGCGGTGTTCGACAATCTCAGTCTCGACGACCCCAGGAATCACTTTACGGTCGGTATTAAGGACGATGTCACCATGACCTCGCTGGATCCCGACCTGTCGTTCGACATTGAAGGCGAAAATTTCCGGGGCTTGTTCTACGGTCTCGGCGCCGATGGCACGGTGGGAGCCAACAAGAACTCCATCAAAATCATCGGTGAGAACACCGACAACTACGCCCAGGGATATTTCGTTTACGATTCGAAGAAGGCGGGCGCAATTACGGTCTCGCACGTTCGTTTCGGCAAGAATCTGATCCAGAAGCCCTATCTCATCAACAAGGCCAATTTCGTAGCCTGCCATAACTTCTCATTTGTCGAGAGATACGAGATGGCCGAGCGACTGATCCCGGGCGGCACATTCCTGCTCAACGCCCCTTACGGCGCAGATGAGATCTGGGACAAATTACCTATCGAGTTCCAGCAGGAACTGATCAACAAGAAGGCGAAATTTTATGTGATCGACGCTATCAGCCTCGGCAAGAAGCTGGGTCTGGGCGCCCGAATCAACATGATCATGCAAACGGCCTTCTTCCTCATCTCCGGAATCCTGCCGAAAGACAAGGCCATTGAGGCAATCAAGAAGGCGATCGTCAAGACCTACGGCAGTAAGGGTGATAAGGTCGTTAATATGAACTTCTCGGCGGTCGACGGGGCCGCGGGATCGATCGAAGAGGTCAAATATCCCGACAAGGTGACCAGCGCGTTCAACCGCCCGCCGATCGTGCCGCTTACGGCTCCGAAGTTCGTCCAGAATGTCACAGCCGAGATCATAGCCGGCCGTGGTGACGACCTCCCGGTGTCGGCCTTCCCGGACGACGGTACTTACATGACCGGTACGACGCAGTACGAGAAACGAAACATTGCGGTGGACATTCCGGTCTGGGAGCCGGAGATCTGCATCCAGTGTAACATCTGTTCCATCGTCTGCCCGCACGCGGCCATCAGGCCGAAACTGGTCGAGCAGAAGGACCTGGCCAACGCGCCGGAGACTTTCAAGACGATCGAGGCCATGACCAAGCCGCTGAAAGGCATGTACTACGCCCTGCAGGTGGCTCCCGAGGACTGCACCGGCTGCGAAGTGTGCGTCAACGCCTGTCCGGCCGTGGCCAAGGACGCCGATGGGAACAAGACCGATCGCAAGGCTATCAACATGTCTCCCCAGCCTGCGCTCAGAGAGCAGGAGACGAAGAACTGGGAGTTCTTCCTCAGTCTGCCGGATACGGATCCCTCGAAGTATAAAATCGGCACAACCAAGGGGTCGCAGTTTGTCAAGCCGCTCTTTGAATTCTCCGGCGCCTGCGCCGGCTGCGGTGAGACGCCGTACGTCAAGCTCATGTCGCAGTTGTTTGGCGACCGCGCTCTCTGCAGCAACGCCACCGGGTGCAGTTCGATCTACGGCGGGAACCTGCCGACCACACCGTACTGCCAGCGATCCGATGGTCGCGGACCGGCCTGGTCCAACTCGCTTTTCGAGGACAACGCTGAGTTCGGCTTTGGCATGCGGCTGACCGCCGACAAACTGAAGCAGTACGCTCTGGAGCTGACCCAGGAGCTGGTACCGCGACTCTACGAAGAGATCGCCAACGCTGATCAGACTACCCAGGAGGGTATCGAAGAACAGCGGGCTCGCGTGGCGGCTCTGAAGAAACAGCTGTCGGGGATGAACGGCTCCGACCGCGTGAAAGCCCTCGTAAACGTGGCCGACTTCCTGGTCAACAAATCCGTCTGGATCATCGGCGGCGATGGCTGGGCTTACGATATCGGGTTCGGCGGTCTGGACCACGTCCTGGCCTCCGGCATGAACGTAAACGTCCTGGTGCTCGACACCGAGGTCTATTCGAACACCGGCGGCCAGATGTCCAAGGCAACGCCGCGCGGGTCGATCGCGCAGTTTGCCGCCGCCGGTAAACCGCTCGGCAAGAAGGACCTCGGCCTGATGATGATGGCTTATAACAACGTCTACGTCGCTCAGGTGGCGATCGGCGCCAGCCATAACCAGGCGGTTAAAGCCATGGTTGAGGCGGAGCAGTACCAGGGCCCGTCCCTGATCCTGGCTTACGCCCACTGTATCGCCCACGGCATTGACATGTCGAAGGGTATGACCAACGAGGATAACGCCGTGAAATCAGGCCACTGGCTGCTCTACCGGTTCAATCCGGACTTGATCGACCAGGGCAAGAATCCCCTCCAGCTTGACAGCAAGGAGCCTTCGATTCCGTTCAAGGAGTACTCCTACGCGGAGAACCGATTCCGCCGGCTGGCTTCCCAGGACAAGGAACGGGCCGCCAGGCTGGCCGAACTGGGTCAGCAGGATTGTGATCGGCGCTGGAATCTCTATCGCCAGCTCGCAGCCATGGATTACTCCAGGAAGGCCTGATAGCGGCAGATTTCCCGCCAATTTAGCCTGATCTGGCGGGCACCCCCGGGGGTGCCCGCTTTTTATTGGTCAGGCTGCCTTTTACCCCGCGGAAATTCAAGTAAATCGGGCTCCCTTCCGATATTACCAGTGGTTACCGATATTAGAATTTCTCAGGAGGTAAAATGTATAAGAAAGCGACTGCCTTGGTGCTGGCCCTGGTTTTTGGCCTTAGTTTTGGAACCGCATTTGCCCAGGAGACCGAAGAAGAAATCCTTCAGCGGTATCTCCACCGGGCCGAGGAAAAACACACCGTCAAACTTGGTTGGGCGGCCCTGAACTTCAGCGTTGACCGGATCAACCGGAACAACCCCTATAACAGCTTTGCCAGCCACGAATCTTCGCAGTTCAGCGAGGGCAGTCTGAGCTGGCTCGGGCAGGGTTTCTCTATCGGTGCCGAGTTCGGCCTGATTTTCAAGCCGGGCATAACCTGGTCGCTGGGCGGCGAGTACTGGCTGAAGGTTAAAGATGAAATTAGCGGGAGCCCCACTTATCTGCCCACCGGGACGCAGGTCGAAAACCCGTCCTCGGAAATCCAGGTGATCGGTTTCACGACCGGTTTCCAGTATTTCCTTCTGGGCAAGCCGGTCCCGGCCAAGAAGCTCACCAACCTGGCCGTAAGAGTCGGCGGTTCGGTCGGCTATTACGCGGCCACCTGGGATCTCTGGTCGGAATACCAGAACCTGAATCTGGCTACTTCGACCAGCGAGGACAAAAATATCAGCTATAAAGGTACGGCCCCGGGGTTCTTTTTTAACGTTGGTGTCGACTATCCGCTCAATCTCTGGGATCTCGGCCTGGGCGTGGATATGGGCTATATGATCCTGAACTTTGACAACGTTGCTTGGTATAACAGCAGTGACGAGGAGATAATCGCGTCTTACGACGGCACCGATGCGGGTCGGGTTGACCTCGATTTCTCAGGCGTCCGCGGCAAGGTCGAGATCAAGCGGTACTTCAATTGGTAACCACCCGGGCAATCGCCTCGTTGGGGGTTGACAGTAGAGTACAGCGGCGTATTATAGACCAGATTTAAGAAACCTCGCAATGGAGACCTGCAGGCTGTGAAAAGATCACTGACTAACCCCCGACTCTCTGCCTGGGCAGTCGTTCTTTCTCTCGTTTTTGCTTCCCTGACTTCGGC
>Ga0272444_10001115_pt1 | contig 26472 bp, 26 predicted proteins | sample SSMForm13_FD_201033 | JGI IMG/M metagenome (GOLD analysis project Ga0272444, IMG submission 201033) | Marine sediment archaeal communities from Little Sippewissett salt marsh, Falmouth, MA, United States - SSM-Form-13 | ecosystem: Environmental > Aquatic > Marine > Wetlands > Sediment ...
CTGTTAACCATCCTAAAATACATACAGTTTTAAATATCGTTTATTTTCTAAGTATTATAAACAGATATATAAAAATATCGGGTTTTGAACAGCAAGAGGTTTTCAGATAGATCTTACGAAATCAGCGCTTTTCTTTTATTTTCAAAAACAAAGATTAGTATTGCGGTAAGTTTGACAGTCCCGTAAAAAGTTCAAGTTCCTCCGCCAAACATCGGCGGGATAAAAAGGCGTCGCAAACTTCGTAAAATGAGGCGTACTTATGTACGCCGCAGTGAACACGAAATGAAGCGCAACGCAGAAATTGGACTTTTTACCAAGCCGTCAAGGGGTGGAAATCAAGACCGTTGGTAAACGCTGATGCCTTTCTATTGACAAACCGTGGCTCCGAAGCTTTTTTTAGGTGTCAGGTACCAGCGCCTCTGTTCATCATTCCTGACACCTGACACCAAATAGCCATAGCAATCTTAGCAAACAACAGTCTTGATTTACACCCGCCGTCAAGTTTATACAAAAAAAAAAGGGCCCATCAACTGATTGGGTCCCTTCCTTTTAACTATTTGTAACTGTATGAAAAACCCGACAGATTTTCGTTTTAACGGCAGCCAACGCAGGTTTCAAAATGTTCTAACGGCAGATTGGTTATTTTACTAAAATATTCAAGTTGTTTTTTAGGGGCAAAATATTGGCCGCACTTCCGACATTTTTGCATGGGATAATCATACTTCATAATTGTTCTGACACCATTCTCTTCTTTCATGGGGATAACCTGCACGGGGCAAACATAAACACACGACCCGCAGGCAATGCAATCAGGAGGAGACTCCATAAAGGGCGTGGCGATTTTTCTCGTGATTCCGCGTCCGGAAAACCCGATAGCCGAAACACCGACAACTTCACGGCAGGTTCTCACGCACTGGCCACACAGGATACAGCCTCTTTGCTCAACCGGAAAACGGGTTTCCTTAACGCCCAATTCATCAGCTATTTTCCGGAGCGCCGGATGTTTATTATTGCGGGAAAGCAACAGTTCGATTACGAGTCTTCTTACATTAAGAACTCGCTCGGTATTTGTTTTCACCTCCAGGCCCTCAGCTACCTCGAAAATGCAGGATGCCACCAGACGGGCTCGTTGGCCTTGAGTAATTTCCACCATACAGAGCCGGCAGGCTCCGTAGGGAGCAAGCTCTTCGTTGCTGCACAGATGAGGGATGTAAATGTTTGCATCTGTTGCAGCTTCCAGAAGGGTAGTTCCAGCAGAAGCATGGATTTTCAAGCCATCGATTGTTAATGTGACCATTTCCGCCATGATTATTCCTTTTTAAAAGCTTATCGTTGATTCATTTTTGAGTTATGAACTTTGTTATGAAACCTTGACCGCATCAAATTTGCAGGACTCAAAACAGGCCCCACATTTGATGCATTTGTCCTGGTCGATGGTATGCACTTCTTTTTTCTCGCCCGTAGCCGCCTCAACCGGACAAATCTTGGCACAGACCATACAGCCGGTGCACAATTCAGGGTCAATCGTATAGGTGATCAGGGCCTTGCAGACTCCTGCGGGACACCTTTTTTCCTTAATATGAGCTTCATACTCATCCCGAAAATATCGTAAGGTGGAAAGGACCGGATTGGGAGCGGTTCCCCCCAGACCGCAAAGGGAACCATCAATAATCGCCTTTCCCATCCACTCGATGGTTTTCAGATCTTCTTTTTTACCGTTGCCCTGGGTAATTCTTTCCAGAATCAACCGCATCTGGTGGACGCCTTCCCGACACGGGGTGCACTTTCCGCACGACTCTTCTTCCAGAAACTTGAGAAAGTACAGGGCCACGTCAACCATGCAGGTGCGATCATCCATAACAATCATCCCGCCGGATCCCATCATGGAGCCAACTTTGCTCAGGGCATCGAAGTCAACCTGCAAATCAAGATGACTTTCAGGAATACATCCTCCGGAAGGACCGCCAACCTGCACGGCTTTGAATTTTCTGCCTTTGGGAATTCCCCCACCGATATCATAGACGATTTCTCGAAGCGTAATACCCATGGGAACTTCCACCAGGCCGGTGTTGTTGATTTTGCCGACCAGGGCAAAAATCTTGGTGCCTTTACTGTTTTCAGTGCCGATGGATCGGTACCACTGGGCACCTTTATTAATGATGAAAGGAACATTGGCCCATGTTTCTACGTTATTGATGTTCGTGGGTTTATTATACAGGCCCCGTTCGGAGGGAAACACATATTTGGCACGGGGCTCGCCACTGCGACCTTCGATGGAGCTGATCAGTGCGGTTTCTTCCCCGCAAACAAACGCACCGCCGCCCCGAACAATTAAAACATCAAAATCAAAGCCGGAACCCAGTATATCTTTTCCCAGTATTCCGAGCTCACGGGCTTTATCCACGGCAATGGTTATGTTTTTCACCGCCAGTGGGTATTCATTTCGAACATAGATGTAGCCCGTATTTGATCCGATGGCATAGGCTCCGATGAGCATTCCTTCTAAAATTGAATATGGATTTCCTTCTAAAAGACTTCGGTCCATATAAGCGCCGGGATCTCCTTCGTCCGCATTACAAATGATATATTTGGGAAGGCCCGGGGCCTTTCGAGTGGCTTCCCACTTGAGGCCCATACTGAAACCGCCTCCCCCGCGGCCCCGCAACCCGGCGGTTTTAATTTCTTCAATGATCGCTTCCGGCTCCATTCCGTTTAAGACCTTTATCAAGGCACTGTAACCGCCAATAGCGAGATAGTCTTCCAGACTGTTAGGGTCGATATTGCCGTTCATTCCGAAGACCAGTCGCATTTGTCTCTTGTAAAAAGGAATTTCATTTTCGTGAAGAATCTTTTCCTGGATAACCGGATCCACATAGAGAAGTCGATCGATAATTTGTCCATTCAGTACGGTCTCTTTGATAATTTCCTCGGCATCATCCAACCCAACCCGCTGGTAGAAAATGTTCTGAGGATTGATGACGACCAGGGGACCTCGTTCGCAAAATCCATGGCAGCCACTCGCTCTAACTTCTACTTTTCCCTTAAGGTTCTGCTTCTCGATTTCAGCTCTAAAATTATCAACAAGTTTCTGACTGCCATAAGTCAAACAGCCGGTTCCTGCACAGATGGTAATACAGGGTTTTTCAGGATCGCGGCTGTTCTTAATTTCTTCCTGCAAGCGTTTCAACTCTTGGGCTGTTTTAACTTTCTTCATCAATCTTTACCTTTTTGCCTAGTTTTTTCAGGATTCTATTGGTCCTAGAAATGCTTAGATTACCATGATATTCCCCATCGACCACCAGGATAGGCCCCAAAGCGCAGGCCCCTAAACAATTGACTGTCTCAAAGGTAAATTCCAGATCAGGAGTGGTTTCACCCGCCTGTATCTGCAGTATACGTTCGATATTATCCTTTATCAGCGGTACCCCCCGTACATGACAGGCCGTACCCGTACATAATTTCATTTCATGTCGGCCCCGGGGTTCGAGGCTGAAGGCCTTGTAAAAGGTGCCCAGCTCGTAAAGCTGGCTTATGGGAACTTCAAGGAAGGCACTGACAAGGTTGAGTGCTTCCCGGTTAAGATAATTATATTCTTTTTGCACATCCTGGAGGATGGGAACCAGGAACCCTTTATCGGCGTGGTATTTATCAATGATTTTTTTTACCCTTGTTTTCATTGGTGTTCCTTTAAAGAGCAGTTTTCGCTTTCAGTTGATTATACTCGCGGGTGACCCTTTCCTGAATTTGATCGACCAGCTCCGGAGTCAGATGACGGAATCTTCCCTGTGGTTTCAAATAGTCCAAAACCGGTTTAAGTTCGGGAACATCCACGGTTATGCGGTATTTCCCGTTTTCTACTTCATACAGGGGAAACACCCCGGTTTCAACGGCCAGTCTGCCGATCCAGATGGCCTTATTCGGGGGAATCCGCCACCCGGTAGGACAGACAGACAGGACATGAACATAGGCCGGGCCCTTAATACGGGCCGCTTTTTTTACTTTTTCAATGAGATCAAAGGGGTAACTGGAACAGGCGGTGGCCACATAGGGGATGTTGTGGGCAACAGCAATTTCACCCATGTTTTTTTTCCAGGTGATTTGACCGGGTTTAAGTTTTCCTGCCGGTGAGGTCGTGGTGGCGGCCCCGAAAGGGGTAGACGAGGATCGCTGTATGCCCGTGTTCATATATGCTTCATTGTCATAACAGACATAAAGAAAGTTGTGTCCTCTTTCAAAGGCGCCGGATAACGACTGAAGTCCAATATCAGTGGTCGCCCCATCACCGCCCATACCGAGAAAAACCGTTCCTTTATCAGGAAGTTTGCCTTTGCGGATCAGCGCCTTGGTTCCCCCCTCAACGCCGCTGGCCACGGCAGAGGTATTCTCAAATGCCACATGAATCCAGGGCACTCGCCAGTTGGTAAAGGGCAGGGGGGAAGACACTATTTCCATACAACCCGTTGCGCTGGAAACAATCACATTCTGTCCAAGCGCTTTGGCCACCAGCCTTACGGCTAAGGCTTCGGCACACCCCTGACAGGCTCGATGACCCGGGGAAAAATATTCTTTTTTGGTTATCAGGCGACTCGCGTAAACATTAAATCTTTCCATTATTCTCTGACTCCGTAAATGATGTAATCCTCTTGTCTGACCTTGCCTTTGGCCATTTGTTCGGTCTTTTCGAACATGGCCATATAGTCCTCTGCGGTTACATCTCTTCCCGCTAGTCCACAAAGGAAATTGGTAATGGTCGGCATGTTTTCTTCCAGGTAAAGGGCGGAACGAATCTCGCTGGCCACCGGCCCACCGACCCCGCCGTAGGTAATCGCCCGATCGATGACAATCATTTGCTTAACCCCCCGGACAGCCTCGCGAAATTCTTCGAAGGGAAAGGGACGCCAAAGCCTTAGCTTAACCTGACCCACGGGTTTGCCCTGGGCCCGGAGTTGGTCTACGGCAAGGGAGACGGTTTCTCCAACACTTCCCATGCTCAGAAAAACGGTCTCAGCTCCCTCAACGTGATAGGTTTCAACGGGTTTATAGTATCGGCCCACCAGGTCACCCATATCTTTCCAGGCTTTCAGAATTACAGGCTTGGAATTTATCAGCGCCTGGTCTTGAGCCTTTTTTGCTTCAGTAAAAATCCCCGGCAGGCCAAATGCTCCCATGGTCACGGGATTATCGGGATGAAGCCGATTCACCGGCTCAAAATCCGGGAGGTACTGTTTAACCGTTTCTTGATCCCAGAATTCTATGGGTTCTATGACATGGGTAAGAACAAAACCATCCATATTCATCATAATGGGTAGTGACACCGCAGGGTTTTCCGCTACCCGAAAGGAAAACATCACATGGTCAAAGGCCTCCTGACCGTTTTCAGTAAAGAACTGAATCCAGCCGCAGTCCCGAACTGACATAACATCCGTATGATCATTCCAGATGCTTAACGGACCGGACAAGGAACGATTTGCAAGAATCATGACAATGGGAAGCCTCATGGCAGGGGCTATAAAAACGATTTCGTTCATTAATGCCAGTCCCTGGGAACTGGTACAGGTAAAGGTTCTGGCCCCAACCGCAGATGACCCGCAACAGACGCTCATGGCAGAATGTTCAGACTCCACCGGAATGAATTCGGCATCCAGCTCTCCATCGGCCACCAGTTCTGATAAATGTTCCACGATATGTGTCTGAGGTGTAATGGGATAGGCGGCAACAACGTCCACGTTTGCCATTTTAACCGCCTCGGCCGCTGCTAATGAAACTTCTATTCCGACTCTTTCGCCCATTATTCTTCCTCCTCAAGCATTCTTATACACCCGGTAATGCATTCTTGAGCACAGATTCCGCATCCTTTACAATAATAGAGGTCTGCTTCAAAATATCCGTCCTGGGTTTTTTTGATGGCCATATCCGGACAAAAGATATAGCAAACACCACATTGAATGCATTTTTCTGTATCCCAAACCGGCCGAACCGATCGCCAGTCGCCGGTTCTGTATTGACTGGCATTGCCGGGTTCACTTACCACGCATCCGACCTCCAGGTCTTTCCAGCTAAGCTCTAGTTCTGATTTAGCCAATGAAACTCTCCTTATTTATTTTGTTAATTGGGTCTCTTCGTATGCTCTGGTAAATACTTTGATATTTTTTTCCGCAATTCGCCCGAACCTTTTCTTAAGGGGACCGATAAGAGAATCGAAGGGGACAATATCACGAGCCTTAAGAATAGAACCGAGCATGGCGGTATTGGTTATGGGAAGTCCTATTTCTTCCCTGGCAATTTTGGTGGCATTTACAGTAGCTATGGCATGTTTAATCCCAAGTTCTTTTCTGAGTTCCTCTCCCGAGTATTTAGTGTTGGCGCACAGAATTCCATCCTCCTTGAGTCCGGAGGTCACATCAACAAGCCGGAGGATTCCCGGATCCAGAACCACTACCACGTCCGGCGTGTAAATAGCAGATCGAATACGAATTTTTTTATCATCTATTCGGCAGAATGCGATTACCGGCGCACCTCGCCTTTCCGGGCCAAACGTGGGAAAAGCCTGGGCATACTTTCCTTCATTAATGGCAGCCAGAGCCAAAAGTTCGGCTGATGTAACTCCCCCCTGACCGCCCCGACCGTGTAAGCGAACTTCGATCATAGTTTACTCCTAGCATAAACAATTTAAGGTTTTGCCAAATATCTATTGATTTCTATATGAGATGTCAAGGTATTTATCAACACATATTTATTCCCGGAGGACGAGTTTATTGTTTATCTAAATAAAGGTAATATTTCAATAGATTATGGAGCCTACTGGTGATAAAATGTAACCTGTCTGGCTGTTTGAGCAGGTTAGTGAGCCTTAAGAAAAAACAGCAAATAAGATCATTAATCTTTTAAACATATGATGGTGCGTTTAAACCATTCATATTAAAGGATCGGCCACTGTTTTTTCTTTAGGCTCACTTAAATGCGAGTTCCAGACAGGTTACATTTTATTATCAGTTGGCGGGTCAATAGGATTATTTAATACACCAGAACTTATTGGGAAGTTACAAAAAAATATATTAACTTTCATTTCGCTTGTTGATTTATCGTATTTGATAATTGATGAACACGTAAAAAGTCCGATTTAGACGGTTTCGTAAAAAGTTCAAACTCCCCCGCCAAACATAGGCGGGATAAAAAGGCGTCGCAAATTTTGTAATCATATGGTATCGGCGATTTGGAAACTCCTGTCACGCGGAGAATGATCCATGAATTTAACATCAAAAGCGATCTGTGCCACAATGATACTACATCAGCTAAAAAATATAAGAAAGTAGTTTTTCAAAAATCGAAATTAAAGATATAATTGTAAAAATGATTGCGTATCAATAAAAAAAGTGTTTTTATATGCGTTTTTTATATATGTAAGTTAGAATTTGACGGTCTCGTAAAAAGTCATATTTTGATGCCAAAGTTTCTGAAATAGAAGATCAGGCTTAAAAAAGTATTGGTCGAAACACGGTATCCAACAAGTGTCCATCCAGAAATGGTAGCTTTTGGTTTTCGGCAAGGCCCGAGCGAGTTTTCAACCGCAGGCATAGCGCGCTATTTCGAGGATTGAAAACGAACGAGAACGCCGCCGAGGGCCAAAAGATGCCGTTTATGGATAGACACTAACAAACTTTTGATTTTATCTATTCAAACCCGGATAAGACCATGACAAAAACCAAAGGGAAAATTCCGCCGGTCGTTACACTTAATTATTCCAATGGCGACTTGATTATCAAAGAGGGCGACTACGGAATCTCAATATACGAAATTATAAGCGGTAAAGTCGGAATCTTTGTCCAATCCGGCGGTACGGAAACCAGCGTTGCTGTCCTTGGCCCCGGCATGATTGTCGGTGAAATGGCATTTATTGCCGGTAACACCAGCACACGGTCCGCATCGGCCAGAGCCCTTGAAGACTGTTGTCTGGAAGTGTGGCATCCTGCTATGCTTTTAAATGCCTATCAAAAGATGCCTGAGGTTCTGAGGCTCATCGCGGGCCAAGCCTTAAAGCTTATTGTGCGAATGAACAAAATGGTTGTTGAGTTAAGCTTAAAACAAGGACAGACAATGAACAGACAAACTCAGGAGCTGTCAGATCAGTGGACCAAGGAGCGTAAGTTTTTCCGGAAAATGGTCAGTCTGGAATGCGTTTTTCGACCGGTAAACAGCCCCAAGAATCTTAAGTTTCTGGGCCAAATTAAGGATATCAGCAAGGGAGGCTTGCAGATGACCGTTAAGACCTCAGGATTACTCAATTGCACCCTGGCCTCCGGTGATGAACTTTTCATAAGTACATATTTTACATCAAATCAAAAAGTGAATATGACCGCTAAAATTACTCGGCTCCAAAAAGGGAAAACAGGGGGCACTGTTTCCCTGGGCATGGTCTTTACCCATATGGATCCGAATGATCGAAAAAGGTTGGGTTTCTTTTTAATGCCGTAACGGGGATTCATACATGACTGTTAATTCACAGGTGCTCGCGTATATCGTGAGCGAGGAAAGTTACTCGGACAAGGCTGTTATCGTTAAAGAAGGCAGCGTTGGTGACTGGGTTTACGTTATTTTAAAAGGTCGGGTCAAAATAAAAAAGCGGATTTCCGGAGGTTTGCTGACCATTGATACATTGTCCGAAGGAAATTTTGTCGGAGAAATGGCAATGTTAAAACAGAGTAATAGTACACGAAGCGCTTGGGCGGTGGCAGATGGACCGGTTATATTAGGGGTACTTGATTCCGTACGTTTGCTACAGGAATGGGAGTCCCAACCGGCGAAAATAAAAAAGCTCATATCGAATCTCATACAAAACATCGAGGAGTCAACCCAAAAGGCGGCAGATATGATTGAAGCGTCAAAATAATTCGCAAAAAACTTCACCCGTCATATCATAGAGACCTTTGGAAAATGTCCAATTTTGTTCAAGGCCAAGGAAGGCGAAAATTTTAACCACAGGAATACATTGAGTATTTCGAGGATTAAAATTTGAGCCTGACGCAGGAATTGGGCAAAAGGGGGCGTTTTGCAAAGGTCTCTCATACAATTTTTTCATAGAAGACCTTAAACCGGTCCAGTTTTTTGGGAACAACCTCAACACCAATTCCGGTTCCTTGGGGTATATTTATGAAGCCGTCCGGTTCCAGAATCACAGGCTTGTCAACGATATTTTCAGTAAAATATCGTGAAGTTTCCGAAGTGTCACCGGGGAGAACAAAGCCCGGAAGTGTCTGAAGGTGAATGTTAAAGGCTCTTCCGATTCCGGTTTCAAGCATACCTCCTGACCATACGTTGATACTGTTGTTTAAACAGAACTCCTGAATCTTTTTGGATTTTATCATCCCGCCCACTCGTCCCTGTTTTATGTTGATTATTCTACAGCTTCCAAGGGCAACGGCGGTTTTTGCGTCATTAAGATTGGTTATGGATTCACCTCCGATACATTCAAGCAGAGGAATCTCACATTTTTTGGCAATAAGATCCAAAAGAGCATTTTCTACAGCGGCTTTGGCCCTATGATGCCCTCTAATCCTTTCAATAATCTTATATTTTCGGGCAGTTCAATGTACGCTGTTTCTTGGCTAAACTGTTCCAGTTTTTTTGAGGAAATGACCTCTTTAATTGAAGGCTCTTTTTTTCATTTTTTTGACAACTCTATCGGATTTTAAATTCCAGGTAACAATCAGCCGGTCCGTAAAAAGTCCCTTGTGGAGACCACTTTCTCCCTCCCCATATATATTTTTTTCGTACTCCGTACTCATCACTCCCAACCGGTGAAAATTAAAATAAGCATTCATGGATTCAAGGGGGTCAAAATTCCAACGCATCACAGGGTATCCCATTTTCAGTACTTCTTTTCGCTGTGCTTTCTTCAGCAAAAAACCGAACCCCCTTGGCTGATATTCTTTTTTGACTCCGGTCATATGAGAGCAAATAAAGTACTCTCCTTTCCATTTCCCGATAATTGCATAGGTAAAACCGGCCAGTTCGCCATGAGCGAACAAGCCGTAGACAAGGCCCCCATATTTTTGCACCCGTATCATTGAGTGATGGGGTCCCGTATCCAGATCCGAAAACCCCAGGCACTTTTCTGGATATCAAGTAATTTTTTAAAATCGTCGATTTTTTTTATTTCTTTTAGTTCGATCATTATAAATCTCCGGATATGAGGTATTGGGCGCTTTGGATGAATTTACGAAAAATATCTATAAACTTCAAAGCCGGAATTGTCGCTAAAATTAAAGCCAATAAAATCCTTGACAATATGTATTGGAATACTTAGTTTGATTTTTTGAGTATATACTCATAAAGGATTGTTATGGTAAGACCAAAAAAGCATCGCATGGTGGCTTTCAACCCTGATATCAGCTATTTCAAGCCAAGAGGGATTCCAATGCGCGACCTTTCAGAAGTGCGGCTTACGGTTGATGAACGTGAAGCCATAAGGCTTGCTGATCTTCATGGTATGTCCCATGAAGAAGCAGGACAAAACATGCATATTTCAAGAGCTACTTTTGGACGGATTATTCAGCGGGCCAGAAAAGTGGTTGCAGATGCTCTGATTAACGGCAAGGCCATAAATGTTGAAGGCGGGAACTACAAGATGGTAGATCAGGTACGAACGTTTATGTGTGACAAATGCAATCACAGATGGGTTGAACCTTTGGGTACAGGAAAGCCTGAAGAATGTCCAAGATGTAATCATGATATGGTTTATTGTTGCGAAGGGTAAATTAAGGTAATAGAGTTTTGTTTAAATCTAAGTAATCTATAGTAGTGATAAAACCTTTAGTAGGAGATAAGAATTATGGTACAAATTCAAAAAAGTGTTGATGACGCCCAAAACAAGAAAACGGCGCAGGCGGAACAGGACGCTTCCGTGGATAAATCTTTGAAAAAAATAAAGAAAAAATTTGTCGTATTAAGCGGCAAGGGCGGGGTGGGCAAAACCAGCACTTCTGTTAACCTGGCCATTGCACTTGCCAAAAAGGCATTCAATGTGGGGATTATGGATGTGGATTTACATGGACCTGACGTACCAAGAATGCTCGGGTTGAAAGGAATGCTGGGTCTGAGTAAGACTAACAAACTGGATCCCATGAGCTATTTGGATAACTTGAAAGTCGTTTCAATAGAATCGCTGATTGCAAGTAAAGACGATGCCGTTATATGGAGAGGTCCGCTTAAATATTCCGCCATCCGGCAATTTATCGGTGAAGTTGAATGGGGTGATTTAGACTTTCTGATCATTGATTCCCCTCCGGGAACCGGTGATGAACCTTTGACCGTTGCACAGACCATTTCCGATGCCCAGGCAATCATCGTTACGACACCACAGGAGGTAGCCCTGGCGGACGTCAGAAAATCCATTAATTTCTGCAAAACCGTAAAAATGGAGATCTTTGGTCTTATTGAAAATATGAGCGGCTTTACCTGTCCCCACTGTAATAAAATGGTTGATCTGTTTGGAAGCGGCGGAGGAGAAAAAACCGCCAGGGACGCGGGTATTCAGTTTCTGGGAAGAATTCCGTTTGATCCGAATTTTGTTTCATGCGGCGATAACGGCATCTCTTTTCAGGAAAAATATACAGATTCTCAGATAACCCAGGTGTTTACCGATATAGCTGAGAGAATATCCAAATAAATTAACGTCTCGGAAGTTTTACAATTGGTTGAAGTTAAGAATTTTTTAATAGCTCATGGTTTCTGCCACTTCCATAGACGGATGGAATACTGGAATTTTGGAATAGTGAAACGTTGGGTTTTATGAGCAAAGCGAACTAACTCGACGTCTCGGAAATTATAGGACTTGTCGAGATAACAGGTCGCCATTAATAAATTTGTATTTTCGATAAGTTCTAGGATTTCCGGGGTGTACAACCAGCCAATGACAAGTAACCTGCGTCCAAAGCCAGCCGATCTATTTGGCCGAATAAGATAGCCTTCCTTGCCCTCAATACCTGCTATTACAACTCCCCACGACATTCGGTTCCTGCAGAGCCAATTATCTCTGACCCCCGCAATGCGGGACAGGCATGGCCCGGAGGATCAGGATTTCAATACTAGGTTAAAACAGTGACTTGCTATCTATCAATATTTATTTTATAAAAAGCCTGATTATGATGGCCTGGTAAAAGATTTTTCGCCAATATGTTAATTTTTCTTTAATTACTCAAAATTGATGAACTCATAAAAAGTTCGATTTTATGCATTTATTGGAAAAAATAGTGTTATGATCGAAAAAAAGCATCATATGCGTGTAAATATCGGGGGAATAGAGTTAAAAAATCCGGTAATGACGGCATCCGGAACCTTCGGATATGCCGGCGAGTTTGAAAAACTTATAGACTTAAACCGTCTGGGCGCCATTATTGTAAAGGGATTATCCCTTGAGCCGTCCAGAGGGAACCCGCCGCCAAGAATCGTTGAAACCGCGTGCGGCATGCTGAATGCCATTGGCCTTGAAAACGTTGGACTGAAAGCATTTGTGAAAGAAAAATTACCGGTTTTAAAAATGATTAATGCGCCGGTTTTTGTAAACATCTATGGAAAAAGTATGGCGGATTATGCTGAACTGGCCTCGCGCCTTGAAGATATTGACGAAGTATCCGGCATTGAAGTAAACATTTCATGTCCCAATGTAACGTGCGGTGGTATGGCCTTTGGGGCTTATCCTGAATCTGCAGCCCGGGTTGTCCGGGCGGTTAGAAAGCGCACGACCCGGCCCCTGATGGTCAAGCTTTCTCCCAATGTAACCGATATTACTGAAATCGCTCGCAGTGTGGAAGGAGAAGGCGCCGATTCCATCTCTCTGATTAATACCATAACGGGTATGGCCATAGATATTGAAACCCGACGTCCAAAGCTTGCCAACATAACCGGAGGGCTTTCCGGACCGGCAATCCGGCCCGTTGCCCTCCGAATGGTCTGGCAGGTGGCTCAAGTGGTCAAGGTACCGGTAATCGGCGTTGGCGGAATCATGACGGCAAAAGATGCACTGGAGTTTTTGATCGCAGGGGCTGTAGCGGTTCAGGTGGGTACGGCCAATTTTATAAACCCCCATGCCACCATAGATATCATAGAAGGGATAGAAGAATTTTTAGAGGAAAGAAGCATTGCCGAGGTGGGAGATATCATCGGTACCCTGAACGTATAAAATTTTGCCCAAGGGGCCTTGCAGCCCCTCGGACTTTTTTGAAAACAGGATCAGGTCATAGCGACCACGGGATTGGCTTTCAAGTATTCCAGACGGTTAAGTCCATTTACATAGGCTTTGGCACTGGCAGTGATGATATCGGGATCTGCTCCTCTGCCCAGTGCGGTTAACCCCTCTTCGCTTAAGCGGACCGTGACTTCGCCTTGGGCGTCCGTACCGCCGGTAAGGGCGCTGACCGAAAATCTCAATAGTTCGGACCCCGTACCTGTAAGTTTGGCGATACAGTTAAAAGCAGCATCAATGGGGCCGTTGCCGTAACCCGCACCCTGAACAGACCTCTCATTTATTGAGAGCTTGACGCTTGCCGTTGGAAAGACGGTGGTTCCGCTTGTCACATGCAGATATTCCAGACGGAAAATGTCGGGGGTTCGCAGGATACCTTCTGTAACAATAACTTCCAGATCTTCATCCACGATATACTTTTTCTTATCGGCCAACTCCTTGAATTTTGTAAAAACAAGCTTTAACTCTTCGTCGGAAAGATCATACCCCATATCCTTTAAGTGTGTGCGCAGGGCGTGTCTTCCGGAGTGCTTTCCTAAAACCAGCTTGCTGGCGCTGAGACCGATGGTTTCCGGTTTCATAATTTCATAGGTCATGGGATTTTTAAGTACCCCATCTTGATGAATTCCGGCCTCGTGGGCAAAGGCATTGGCGCCGACAATTGCCTTGTTCGGTTGCACGATGATACCGGTTATCATGCTGACCAGTCTGCTTGTAGTATGAATAAGCTCTGTTTTGATATTGGACCGCAGCGGCAGGTAATTAGGCCTGGTGTGAATTGCCATGACCAGTTCTTCCAGGGAAGTATTGCCAGCCCGTTCACCGATGCCGTTGATGGTTACTTCGGCCTGCCTTGCACCACTGCTTAAGGCTCCAAGGGTATTGGCCGTGGCAAGCCCCAGGTCGTTGTGACAGTGAACACTTACCACGGCGTTGTTTATATTGGGGGTATGGTTCATGACATATTTGACCAGATCTGAAAATTCCATGGGTATGGCATAGCCGACGGTGTCTGGAATGTTGATGGTTGTTGCACCCGCTTCAATGGCGGCCTCAAAAACCTTGCACAAAAAATCCCGATCGCTTCGAGACGCATCTTCCGCTGAAAATTCCACATTGTCGGTAAAAGACGCGGCATATTTGACCGCTTCCACAGCGGTGTTGACAACCTGGTCTTTTGTCATGTTTAACTTGTAGTGCATGTGGAGGTCCGATGTGGCGATAAACGTATGGATCCTCGGTTTTGCAGCATGTTGTATGGCACCCCAGGCCCGGTCAATATCTTCTTTGGAGGTGCGCGCCAGGGCGGCAACTTCAGTTTTTTTGAGTTTTCCCGCGATTTTTGAAACCGCATCAAAATCGCCTTTTGAGGCTGCAGGAAATCCGGCTTCCAGCACATCTACCCCCAGTTTTTCCAACTGTGTGGCAAGGCGCAGCTTCTCTGCAGCATTCATGCTGGCGCCAGGGGATTGTTCGCCGTCTCTTAATGTGGTATCGAATATAATGACTTGTTCTTCCATTATTTTACTCCTTTTTTTCAGGGGTTTGGTGATAGGTGGGATGATTAAAATTGCCCATAATATGGCTTTAAAAAATATCCCATATTTATTCCTTCCCGTATGCCTGGTTTCAGGTGTCAGCACCTCTGTTCATCATTCCTGACACCTGAAACCTGACACCTTAGATATGGAACAAAAACGGGTTTAAATTCCACCCGTATACACGGTGATTTTCACCACCCAAGGTGATAGGTATTAATTTGTCCCTGTTACTACAATGAGTAAAATATGACCAAGCATAGGCCGCGGGACAGGATAAAAAATTGTACCCGCGGCATTGATTCCATCTCTTTTAATCAAGATTCTATTCCTTTTCATCGTCATTTTTTTATTTTGCCCTGAAAAACCTGGTTCTTTGGGCCAGATCAAAGTTCTCCGGCTCTGCCTGAAGAATCGCTGCAAGAGTTTGAAGTGAACTAAAGTTTAAAGTAAGCTAAAGTTAAGGAATTCTGTCAATTATATTAAAATCAGCGGAGCGAAGCGACACCATAACTTTAGGCACTTTAGATCACTTTAGACACTTTCAACTTATACGGCTTTAACTAAAACAACCCCTTTCAGAGGCAAATCAAAGCATGGTCCTTTGGGCCAGGGCTCTTTACCTGTCATTGTTTAGCCATAGACAGCTTATAGTGAACACTTTCTGCCAGGGCATGCCAGCTTGCTTCGATGATATCCTCGGAAACACCGATGGTGCTCCAGATATTATCTTGATCCCGTGACTCTATGAACACACGAACCCTTGCGGCGGTTCCTCTGCGTCCATCGATAACCCGGACCTTGAAATCAATCAGCCGCATGGCCTCGAGTTCGGGATAGAATTTATTCAGGGCCTTGCGCAGGGCGTTATCTAAGGCACTGACCGGCCCGTCACCTTCAGCGGCGGTGATTTCTTCCTTGCCATCCACGGAAATCTTGATGGTGGCATGGGCGGAACAGGGACGATCAGCGTCCTTTTCAATGTGCACCCTGAAGGATTTGAGTTTAAACAGGGGCCGGTACTGGTCCGTAAACTTCTCCAGTAAGATCTTGAACGATGCGTCCGCTATATCAAACTGGTACCCCTCTTGCTCCATGCGTTTAACTTCCGTAACGATTTTGCGGCTGTCAAATCCGTTGGCCCCCAACTCGATGCCGAGCTCTTTTGCCTTGTATTCAATGTTTCTTTTACCCGAAAGATCCGATACCAGAACCCGGCGCTTGTTGCCCACCAGTTCCGGTTCCATATGTTCATATGCCCGGGATACTTTCATGATGGCACTCACATGAATACCCCCTTTGTGGGCAAACGCACTATTTCCCACAAAAGGTCTGCTGTTTAACGGAATCATATTGGCCATTTCGCTCACAAACCTGGAGAGAGATTTCAATTTTACGATGTTTTCCGAAGAAACACACGGGCGGTTCATCTTGTAGTGGACAATGGGGATAATCGATGTGAGATCGGCGTTTCCGCATCTCTCTCCGTATCCATTAATGGTCCCCTGGACCATCACCGCACCGGATTCCACGGCCTGGATGGAATTGGCCACGGCCAGGCCGCTGTCATTGTGGGTATGAATGCCGATTTTAACGGGCAGCGCATCCGGTTTTGTATGGTATTTTTCAGCAAGTCGACGGCGAACCTCGTTGATTATGGATTCGATCTCAGACGGCAGGCTGCCGCCGTTGGTGTCACAGGGCACAATAAATTCCGCGCCGGCATCTATGGCGGCAAACAAGGTTTCCAGGGCATAGTCGCTGTTCTCCTTGAACCCGTCAAAAAAATGTTCGGCATCATAAACCACCTCGCGATCATTTTCTTTCAGATAGGCAACGGATTCCCGGATCATGGCAAGGTTTTCTTTCAAGGTGTTGTTCATGACCTGCTTAATATGCAGATCCCACGTTTTTCCGAATATGGCGACCGCGGGAGTGTCCGCTTGAATCAACGCCTGCAAGTTCGGATCGTCGGCCGGGTCGATGCCGGGTTTTCGTGTAGCGCCGAAGGCCGTTATACGGGTGTTTTTAAATTCCACTTTTTTCGCCAGATCGAAAAATTGCATGTCTCTGGGATTGGAACCCGGCCAGCCGCCTTCGATGTAATGTATACCGAAATCATCCAGACGTTTGGCGACTTGTATCTTTTCCATGGCGGAAAAATTTATATTTTCTCCCTGGGTTCCATCCCTTAAAGTGGTGTCATATAAGATGATCGGTTCCATGATGTTGTTCTCCTATGTTGAAAATTCCAAGCGCTTGTTAAAAAAGCATCCACAAAATATTGTCTGAATAAAAATGTCCAATATCCAATTTCCAATGATGAATGTTCAATTGAAATCCACTTGGAAATTGGATATTGAGAATTCGACATTGGATATTAAAGATTTGGCAGAAGCCTGGTTTTCTGGACCAGGCTTTTTATGGTTATCGATTTTCAGGCCGCAACGATCGTACCGCAGCCCCGGCCTGCCACATTTCAGAATTTTTGATGACATCGAGTTCCTTTTGCAGTTTTTCAAGGTAGTCAGGAGCACTGTTTGCCTCAATCACCCGTTTGGTTTCTACGCCGGAAACCACTCTTTCATACAGTTCGTCAAACAGGGGAACCACTGCATCCCGGAACCTGGGCGCCCAGTCCAGAGCCCCGCGCTGGGCGGTTGTACTGCAGTTTGAAAACATCCAGTCCATGCCGTTTTCAGCCACCAGCCGGATAAGGCTCTGAGTGAGCTCCTCCACGGTCTCATTAAATGCTTCGCTGGGTGAATGCCCGTGCTTTCGCAAAAGGTTGTACTGGGCTTCCATAATACCTGCCAGGCATCCCATAAGAACCCCCCGTTCACCGGTAAGATCACTATGAACTTCTTTTTCAAAAGTGGTGGGGAAAAGATAGCCTGAACCGATGGCAATTCCCAATGCCAATGTTCTTTCCTTTGCTCTGCCGGTATAGTCCTGGTATACCGCAAAACTGGAATTGATGCCGCTTCCGTCCAGAAAATTCCTGCGTACATTGGTTCCCGATCCTTTTGGTGCCACCATAATTACGTCAACATTATCAGGGGGTATGACACCGGTTTGATCCTTATAAACAATTGAAAAACCGTGAGAAAAATAAAGCGCGTCCCCTTGGTTAAGGCATTCTTTTATCAGAGGCCAGGTGGCTACCTGCCCTGCATCGGAAAGGAGTTCTTTAATGATAGTCCCCTGCTTTGCCGCTTCTTTGAGGGGAAATAAGGTTTCACCGGGAACAAACCCGTCGGCAACAGCCTTATTCCAGTAATGGTCTCCCTCAAGCTGTCCTATTATCACCTTAAATCCGTTATCTTTAAGATTGAGCGCCTGAGCCGGTCCCTGAACTCCATAGCCAAGTATTACAATTGTTTCATCTTTAAGCACTTCTTTAGCTTTTTCCAATGTAAATTCTTCCGAAGTAATTACTTCTTCTTCAATACCGCCAAAATTAATCTTAGCCATGTTATTCTCCTATAAAAATGTTAAAAATCAGAAATTGAACACCTAAAAATTGTCAAAACTTGTTTTACCGCCACCAAGACACTAAGGCACAAAGAAAGATTAGTAAAAATCCTGGCCCAAAGGAGCAGGCTTTGCTTTGCCCCTGAAAGGGACTGTTTTAGTTAAAACTGAACAAGCTAAAAGTGTCTAAAGTGATCTAAAGTGCCTAAAGTTATGGTGTCGCTTCGCTCCGCTGATTTTATATAATTGACAGAATTCCTTAACTTTAGTTCACTTCAAACTCTTGCAGCGATTCTTCAGGCACTAACTATCATAAAACATGCCCAAGACCAAAGCCATACCCTGCAAGGATCTACTTGGCCTCCCGGATGAGCGCAATGATGCCTGTTTTAGCAATCTCCTTGATACCGATAGGTTTTAAAAGGTTTAATATGGCTTTCATTTTTCCTTCATCACCGGTCACTTCTATGGTGTAGTGATCCAGACTTACATCAATCACTTTGCATCTGAAGATGTCCACAATCCGTAAAATTTCGGCACGGTGCTCGGCTTTGGCCATAACTTTGATCAGGGCCATCTCCCTGTGCACAAATTCCGTACCGGTGAGATCGTGGACTTTAACCACATTAATGAGCTTGTTCAGCTGTTTTTCAATTTGTTCAATGATCGGCGGTTCTCCGGTGGTAACCAGGGTGATCCTCGATACCAGAGGATCGGTTGTTTCGGCAACACAGAGGCTTTCAATGTTAAATCCCCGGCCGCTGAACAGTCCCGCAATTCTGGAGAGAACACCGGGCTCATTATCGACTAGAATCGAAAGTACATGTTTTTCTTGTATCATGGGTAGCATCCTTTTTATTAAGCCGCAAAGTTTGGGTTTCTATCATAGTAAAACAATGTTATACCAGAAGCATTTCCGTAACAGGAGCTCCCGCCGGAACCATGGGATAAACACATTCTTCTTTTTCCACCACAAAATCCATAATCACGGTTTTTTTTGAAAAAAGTCCTTTTTTCAAAACCGGTTCAACCTCTTCGGGTTTTGTTGCTCTTAAGCCCACAGCGCCGTATGCTTCGGCAAGCTTTACGAAATCCGGAGCACATTCAAGGCAGGTGGCGGCATAGCGTTTGTCGAAAAAAAGCTGCTGCCATTGGCGGACCATACCCAGATAGCCGTTGTTTAAGATAACAACTTTTACCGGAAGACCGCATTGGATGGCCGTGGTCATTTCCTGGATGTTCATCTGAATACTGCCGTCCCCGGCAACATCCACCACAAGCTTATCCGGACAGGCGAGTTGAGCACCGATGGCGGCCGGCAGTCCGAATCCCATACACCCAAGGCCTCCCGAGGTAATAAAGTGATTGGGTCTGTCAAAATGATAATACTGGGCGGCCCACATCTGATTCTGCCCCACTTCGGTGGTGATAATGGCCTTGCCTTTGGTGAGCTGATAGAGCTTATCCACCACATACTGGGGCTTGATCACATCTTTCTGATCATAGGTTTGGGGGGATGTGCTTTTCCAATGCTGAATCTGATCGAACCATTTTTGTCGTTTTTTCTTGAGATCACCCAGGTCTTCTTTGTCCAGTAACTTGTTGAGCTGGGAAAGAGTGATTTTGCAATCGCCCACAACCGGAACCGTAACCGGAATATTTTTTCGTATGGATGTGGGATCGATATCGATGTGCACAATCTTGGCCTTGGGTGCAAATACGTCTGTCTTGCCGGTAACACGGTCGTCAAAACGGACGCCGATTCCGATCATAAGATCGCATTCTCCGGTGGACATATTGGATCGATAGGTCCCATGCATGCCGATCATGCCGAGCCATAACGGATCCGTACCCGGAAATCCACCCAGGCCCATCAGAGAACACGTCACGGGAATTTGGGTTTTACGGGCAAGTTCCGTAAGCTCTGTGGCAGCTTTTGAAAGTATAACCCCGCCGCCTGCAAAAATAAGCGGTTTTTTGGAGTCTTTAATCATCTCTACCACCCGCTGCAGCTGTTTTACATTCGGGCTGTAGGTGGGTTTGTAAGACTTGAGCTTAATTTTTTTGGGTGCCTTGTAATCGATGGTATTGGCGCTTACATTTTTAGGAATATCTATCAAAACAGGTCCCGGCCGGCCCGAACTGGCGATCACAAAGGCTTCCTTGATGATCCTGGCAAGATCTTCGGTACGTTTAACAAGGTAGTTGTGTTTGGTGCACGGTCGGGTGATGCCCACGGTATCGACTTCCTGAAAGGCATCATTTCCGATAAGATGTGTCGGGACCTGCCCGGTGAATATTACGACCGGAATTGAATCCATATAGGAGGACGCAATACCGGTTACGGTGTTGGTTGCGCCGGGCCCGGAGGTTACCAGGCATACGCCCACCCGGCCGCCGGCACGGGCATACCCATCAGCAGCATGAACCGCACACGCCTCCTGGCGAACCAGAATATGACGAATATCCGTTTTTTCAAGTTCATCATAAATGTCGATGACGGCCCCCCCCGGATATCCAAAGATCGTGTCAACACCTTCTTCTTTTAGGACCTTCATCATAATTTGTGCGCCTGTAAGTTTCATGATTCTTCCTTCCTTTTGAATTAATACCTCAAATTTTTTTGCCTATTTAGTACCCAAACAAAAACTAAGATTTTTCGTCAGGCACTATTTAACCACCGCCCCCTCACTGGCGGATGAAACCATGCGTGCATACCGGGCCATATACCCATGGGTGATCTTGGGTTGCGGCGGGGACCATTTTGATAACCGCTCGTTGATTTCTTGATCAGAAACCTTGAGTGCTATTTTCTTCGCAGGAATATCAATGGCAATTCCATCTCCTTCCTGAACAATCGCAATGGGCCCTTTTTGCATGGCTTCCGGTGAAATGTGCCCGATGGCCGCGCCTTTGGTGCCTCCTGAAAACCGGCCGTCCGTAAGCAATGCCACATGAGCATCCAACTTCATGCCGACGATGGCCGAAGTGGGGGTCAGCATTTCCCGCATTCCGGGGCCACCCATGGGTCCTTCATACCGAATAACGATAACGTCCCCTTTGTTGATATTGCCGTCCATGATGGCCCGGGTGGCTTCTTCCTCTGAATCAAACACCCTGGCCGGTCCTTCATGGCATAACATTTCATCCAGAACAGCAGACTGTTTGACCACGCATCCTTGAGGCGCAAGATTGCCGAACAATATGGCAAGCCCCCCTTCAGCATGGTATGGGGTGTCTGTTGACCGGATCACCGTATTATCCAGTATGCCTTTATTTTTTATATTATCTTCCACGGTTTTGCCGGTTACCGTCAGGCAGGTGTTATTGATCAGGCCGGCTCTGAAAAGTTCATTCATCACCGCAGGAATACCGCCCGCCCGGTTCAGGTCTTGAAGATGATGCGTTCCGCCCGGACTGAGTGAGCAAAGATGCGGGGTCGCTTTACTGATTTCGTTGATCTGATTAAGATCCATGGCGACATTGGCTTCCCGTGCGATTGCCGCAAGATGAAGCACCGTGTTGGTGGAACATCCCAGGGCCATGTCCACGGTCAGTGCATTTTTAAACGCCTTATCCGTCATGATCTGTGACGGCGTAATATTTTTTTCCAAAAGGTACATAATCTGCTTGCCGGCCTCCTTGGCCAGGCGGATACGGGCCGACATCACTGCGGGGATCGTACCGTTGCCGGGCAGACCCATGCCGATTGCCTCGGTTAAGCAGTTCATGGAGTTGGCGGTGAACATACCGGCGCATGATCCGCAGGTGGGACAGGCCGCATCTTCGATACGATTCAACTCTTCTTCGGTCATATTCCCGGAAAGCACTGCACCCACAGACTCAAACACCGTAACCAAATCGATTTTATCAGCGCATGTCTTTTCAGGGTGTTCTCCGGCCAGCATGGGACCGCCGCTGATGACGATGGCGGGCAGGTCGAGCCTCACCGCCGCCATGAGCATTCCGGGGACGATCTTGTCACAATTGGTCACCATGACCATGGCGTCAAATGCGTGGGCCGTGGCCATAACCTCGATGGTATCGGCGATCAGCTCCCGGCTTGCCAGGGAATATTTCATGCCTTCATGATTCATGGCAATGCCGTCGCAAACCCCGATCACGCCGAATTCAACAGGGGTTCCGCCTGCCATATAGACGCCGGCTTTTACGGCTTCTGTGATCTTGTCCAGATTGATATGGCCGGGAATAACGGCGTTGGCCGAATTGGCGATACCGATCAGGGGTTTTTTGATTTCATCATCCGTATATCCGATTGCCTTAAACAGAGAGCGGTGGGGCGCCCGTTCAACACCTTTTTTGGCCAGATCACTTTTCATTAGATACATCTCCTTAAATAAAAATTATATAGATCACTTATTATTAAATACATCTTCTCAAAAAAAAATCCGTTATCGGCCTTTTGGGCTGATAACGGATTTTGTTTTTTGTTTTGTTATAAAATCAGGCCATTATCAACCCTTTGCCTCGTAGTAGACTATTACATCTACGACGAGGAGAATAATAAGGCTAATAAGGTTGTTAATGGCGATACCGTTTTTCATAATATCCTGCGTATTAAGTTAATAAACTTTCTTAACGGTTCTTAAGTATATTGTCAAGCTTTTTCTTTATTACCTAATCCGGAAAAACCGGAAAAGTTACAAGTGATCTAAAATTTGAAGTGATCTAAAGTTTAGGAGTCGCTATGCGCCGACTGCCTCTGCTGTATCGAAATATTCCCGGTGGAGGCCTTGAGGCTGAAAACGGCCTGACGCTGAATCTGCCTTCAGCCACACTTCACCACGACCGGGGACTCCCGGGATCAATGCGCTGGAAACCTTAGACTGAGGGCGTGCATCTGGAACCCGATGCTCCCTGACACGGGCACTCAGCAACGCCGGGCGCGGATTGGATTTTTTCCTCGAACCGAGGAAAAACACTATATCGTTCACCCCGAGGGCCTGCAGGCCGGTTCCTTGAAACCGCCGGAACCGGTTGGAATGCCCTGGGGCCGAAATGCGGCGGCGGACATCAGTTTGATCACGTCCTTGCAAGCGCACTGCGGACATTCGGGCGGGGGATCCGCCGGAGACAAAACCAGTTGTTCAAAACAGTGAGAACAGCTTTTACATTGATATTCATAGATTGGCATGGTTTCTTCCTCCTTAACAAAAATGTTTTTATAGACGGGTTCGTGCCATTAGTCAAGACCCAGCCGATTTTAAACCCAAACCATAGTGGCACGATGTCCAATCATTGTAATTATGAATCATTCATAATTTTCTCATTGAATTTCAGATGGATATAGTGTTTATTCGTATCGGTACATTTCACACCCATCATTGTTATCCGGCAGAACCCTAATTGATCGTAATCAAAATGGGGAAAATTTTTTATGTGTTTGATTTAATATAGTAGAAAAATGGAATTAAAATACACATCTCCATTCGAACGAGAACCGGGAATCATATCCGGGTTGCTTCATCAAAGCTATGCCGAGCTTGTCCAAGCCCAACCGGATCTTTGGGAACCCGAAAAGGAGAATTTGGAGGAATTCGACCGAAACGTGTTCGGGAATCCCGGCACCATCGGAGCTTGCACCTTCCTGACCTTGTGCGGAAAAGATGTTGTGGGGTTCTTTTCTTTCGACCCCAGACCAGCGCCGACATACGGTGTGATCGGTCATAACTGTATTCTGCCTGAATACCGGAATCGAGGATTTGGAAAACGCCAGATTGCTGAAATCCTGCGGCGGTTCAGACAAATGGGAATACGGCAGGCAAAAGTGTCCACGAACGATCATCCGTTCTTTGTCCCTGCACAAAGGATGTACACGGCCTGCGGATTTGTCGAGGCAAAGAGAGTCCCCTTGGATCGTGACCCAAAACAGAACATCATACACTACGAAATGAAGATTGGATAACAAGGCGCCGCATTGAACGGCAATTCCCCCCTTTCCATTCGTCGACAACGCCTAATTTTTACGGATATTTTATGGGTAAAATTAGGCCTTGACTTTTTATACCTAATAGTGTATGCATCTCTTTGATATTATAAGAATATTTTATCATTCAGTTTTTAAAAATATTGTATTAATAATTTGTGAACATTCCACACGAGCGTACCCAAAGATGGCCTGGGAGAGGGTCAATGCCGATAACATATCAGTTGAAGCCTGATGAGAGGTTGGTGGTCTTGGTTCATGTTGGAGTCGTGACCGACGACGAATTCCTGTCATTCTACAAGGCTCTTTATGAAAATGCCCGATTCGACAAGTCATTCAACCTATTGGTTGACCTGCGGCAAACAGAAAGCTCTGTAAGAAGCGCGGCAGCACTAAACGAATTCGCCGACTTCGTGCGGGGGCAGTACGTAAGCACCACTGCACCACCTAAAGTCGCTGTGGTGGCTCCACAAGACATCTCTTTTGGCTTGGCACGCATGTATGAAGTCTTCAGCGGCGCTGTGCCTTGGGAGTTTGTAGTATTCCGAGAATCCCATGCTGCTTTGGCTTGGCTGGGCTTGCCTGAGAACCTGATGGACGATTTTGATCAAAATGTCCAACCAGAAGATTCACCCGATTCCGCATAGCCGCGCGGCGGCCATTCAGTGCAGGTAATCTTGATTATACGTAAAATATACCAAGAAGGAAGTTTGTTGAAAAGGACCTTTTCTATGATCAATTCAGGACTTGAAGGAAAAACTGTGATCGTTACCGGCGCCAATCATGGAATCGGTGCCTCTACAGCAATTGCCTTTGCCCGTGAAGGGGCCAGGGTCTTAATCATGTATCTGCGTCAACCACCGGAACTGTATGGCGAAACTCAAACTAACGTAGAACAAGCAACGGTTCCAGGGCGTGCTTATTATTGTCGAGAAATCGGACAATCCGCAGAGCATGTAGTTAATGAAATACGGGCTCTGGATGGTGAGTGCATGGCATGGGAAGCGGATTTGTCAGATCCCAACACCATTCCAAAACTATTTGACAATGCTGAAGAAAGATGGGGTGCGGTTGATGTTATTGTGAATAATGCTGCATTCGACACACCCGATACCTTTCTTCCTCAGCCGGTGTTGGACAAAGATCCCGTCTTTGTTGAGGAGTATTATATCAAATCATTGACCGCCCACACTCATGATGCGCATTTTCAAGTTAATAGTCGAGCAGTTGCTCTGATGATGTCAGAATATGCCAAACGTCATATCGCGCGCAAGGCTCAGTGGGGCCGGATTGTCAATATCACAACGGATGGTGCTCGGTGTCACGCATCTAACGTTTCCTATGGTGCCAGTAAATTCGCAATTGAAAGCTATACGCGTTCCGCCGCAACAGAACTTGGTCCTTATGGGATTACAGTTAATGTTGTTTCACCGGGGGCTGTTCAAACCGGCTGGATTCCGGCTGAATTGGAAAAAGAAATTGCCGCCACATACCCACTTCGACGGATCGGAAAACCAGAAGACATAGCAAAAGCGGTTATCTTTTTTGCGTCAGATCAGGCTGAGTGGATAACGGGACAGGTGCTGCAAGTAGGTGGTGGGAATCGCATGTAACAAAGACAGGTTGTTCTGATTAGAACTGAACGTATAAAATTGCCACTGCACCTGACCGGTGTTCCGCTGTCGCTAAATACCAGCAGGTAACCGGCCCGGTTATGCCTATTGAAAGCACCAATAATTATTTAAGGAGGAAGAAATAAGTATGTCTGAAAAATATACACGTATTGCCATTGTAACCGGCACCACATCTGGTATTGGTGAAGCCACGGCTCGAAAGTTTGTTGCTGCCGGCTTTGGCGTCGTCGGCAACGGGCGAAACGCTGAAAAACTGGCGGTGCTTGAAAATGAAATTGGCTCTGCATTCTGCAGTGTTGCTGGCAATGCTGCCGACAATGCTGTGTTGAATCAACTCTTTGCCCTCGCTACTGAGCGCTTTGGCAGAGCAGCTGACATCGTCGTTGCCAATGCGGGTAGAGGCTTGGGAGGTTCAGTCAAGGACGCTGACCTAACGCAATTTGAAGAACTTCTAAAAATCAACGTAAGCGGCGCGCTCGCTCTTATTCAAAAAGCTGCACAGAAAATGGTGGATATTCAGCAAAATGCCTATCCCAAATCGGCGGCTGATATCGTCATCATCGGATCGGTTGTTGGGAGACATATATCGCCATTCAGCGCTGTATACGGGGCTTCGAAGTTTGCTGTACATGCCCTGGC
>Ga0272444_10001118_pt1 | contig 26423 bp, 21 predicted proteins | sample SSMForm13_FD_201033 | JGI IMG/M metagenome (GOLD analysis project Ga0272444, IMG submission 201033) | Marine sediment archaeal communities from Little Sippewissett salt marsh, Falmouth, MA, United States - SSM-Form-13 | ecosystem: Environmental > Aquatic > Marine > Wetlands > Sediment ...
TTAATTTTACTGTTTGTAATTTCCTTTTCTCTGTCAAATACGGAATTGGTTCATCTGACTTATTATGACTTGATTGATGTGAATACTCCATCCTACCTGCTTATTTTTGTCTGTTTCGGAGTAGGAGTGATCTTTGCGGGCCTGTTCGGCATCGTGGAGCGATGGAGGCTGGCACGAACGGTGGCGAGACTCAACAACTATATACGTGATCTGAAAAAGCAAATTCCTGATAATGAGGAAAAAGAAGTGCCGGTCGCTGCTGATGAGCTGATTCCTGAAGATAAAATTCAATGAAGTTCCTGACCGATCGTAATCTGGGAAAACTTTTAAAATGGTTAAGAATACTGGGTTACGACACGGTGCCCCATCACGGAGATATTAACAGGACGTTTTTGGAAAGGGGACGCGCAGAAGGGCGGGTAGTGCTTTCCAGACGTCGCGATCTTGTGAAAAGAAATTACCGGGGACAGCTTGTAATTATCTACGCCGATACGGTTGCACAACAGATTGAAGAAGTGGTCAACAAGCTTGGATTACAACCCGACCCTGCACGCTATTTTACTCGATGCCTTCGATGTAACGGGCTGCTTTCTGAAGTCTCGAAAACAGCGATTGGAAATGCTGTTCCCCCTTATGTGCGTTACACACAGGAGCGGTTTCTTGTCTGCACAACGTGTAATGCGGTGTTCTGGGCGGGCACTCACAGAGACAATATGCTCAAAACCCTCACTGAGCACAATCTGATGGATCACCTTTGACCTTTTCGACGGCGTGTACAAGGGCAGGTACAAGAACCTCAAAATTTTCCCTTGCGCCTCGCGGGCTTCCGGGCAGATTGATAATAATCGATTCTTTTCTTATCCCGACTACTGCCCTTGAAATCATTGCGTGTGGTGTTTTTTTCCCACTTTCCCTTCGCATAGCCTCGGCCATGCCGGGTATTTCCTTGTCAAGAACATCAATCGTCGCATCAGGCGTCACATCACGGGGGCTGACCCCCGTTCCACCGGTGGTAATTACGAGGTCAAGTTTTTTTACATCAGCAAATTCTACAATGGCCGCACTTATATCCCGTTTTTCATCGGGAACAATGCAATAGGCATGGACTTCAGCAGGAAGTCCGGAAAGGAGAGCAGTCACTTCTCTACCGCTGATATCTTCTCTTTCACCCCGGGCACCGCGATCACTCACGGTAATCACGCCGGCAGAAATCACCGTTAGGAATCCTCCTTTTCTTTCTTTGCCTCAGCAATCACCTTTTCCTGAATGTGGGCCGGAACTTCTTCATAATGGGAAAATGCATAGGAGAATGAACCTCGACCGCTCGTAATCGAGGTGAGTTCGGGGGCATAGGTAAGAATTTCCGCCAGTGGAACCTGGCCTTTTACCACCTGATTGGGGCCATTTTTGTCCATTCCAAGTACTCGACCACGGCGACTGTTCAAGTCTCCGATCACGTCGCCCATATACTCGTCCGGTATCTCTATATCGATACTCACGATCGGTTCGAGAAGGGTCGGCTGGCATTGATCGAATCCTTTTTTAAATCCCATAGAGCCGGCGATTTTGAAAGCCATTTCCGAAGAGTCGACGGTGTGATAGGATCCGTCAACAAGACGAACCCGAACATCGACAACGGGATAACCTGCAAGGATTCCATCGGCCATTGCTTCAACAATACCCTTTTCGACGGCGGGAATGTAGGTCTTGGGAATAACACCGCCCACGATTGCATCAACGAATTCAAAGCCTTCGCCGCGGGGAAGCGGTTCGATCTCAAGCCATGAATCACCGTACTGGCCACGGCCGCCGGACTGCTTTTTATATTTACCCTGAATGCGTGTTTTTCCTTTAATGGTCTCCTTATAGGGCACCTTCGGTTGTTTCAGTGACACATCAACACCGAATTTTCTTTTTAATTTTTCAAGGGTTACATCGATATGTACCTGACCCATGCCCGAAAGAATCATTTCTCTTGTTTCATCGTTTCGGTGCAGCGTAAGTGTGGCATCTTCTTCGATCAATCTGTTGAGCGAAGAGAATATTTTTTCTTCATCGCCCTTTGACTTGGGGAAAACCGCAAAGGAGGTTACCGGATTTACCGTCGATACCTTTTCATAAATGATGGGTGCTTTTTCATCGCAAATAGTATCTCCGGTCGATGTGTCTTTCAGTTTGGCCAGTGCCGCAATATCGCCGGGCACAAGCGATTCCGCAGGTTTTTGGTTTTTCCCTTCCAGATATGAAATGGCGCCGCATTTTTCCGAAAGCTGCTGTGAACTGTTATAAAAGGTGAAGTCGGCCTTTAACGTCCCTGAGTAGACTCTGAAAAGAGTGAGTTTGCCTGCGTAGGGATCTGCGATCGTTTTGAACACCATTGCCGAGAAAGGTTCCGATTCTTCGGGGTTGCGGATCTCTTCTTCTCCCGTCTTGGGGTTTGTTCCTTTCACAGGTCCCCGGTCGACCGGGGAGGGGAGATAGCCGCTAATCATATTCATTACGGTAATGGGGCCGATGTTCTTGAGGGCGGAACCGCAGGTGGCGGGAATCAGATCACCTGCAATAACCCCCTTGCGCAGTCCCGATTTCAAATCCTCCGCCGAAAGTTCTCCTTCTTCAAGATAGCGTTCCATCAACGCTTCATCGCATTCGGCGATATCTTCCATCATCGCTTCACGGTATTCCGCAGCAGTATCCGCTACATCGGCGGGGATCTCTTCACGTTTGATCTTTCCTTTCGGATCTTCAAAAATCAGGGCTTTCATTTCAATAAGATCGACCAGTCCTCTGAAGGCATCTTCCTGACCAATAGGAATATATAACGGGACAACTTTTTTGCCGAGGCGTTCTTTAATGCTCTCGAGGGCAGCAAGGTAATTTGAACGCTCTCGGTCTATCTTATTGACATAAATTAATCTGGGCAGTTCAAGATCCTCGGCATAGGACCATACTTTTTCGGTTTGAAATTCAACGCCACCTACGGAATCGATAACTATAACTGCGGCATCTACGACTCGAAGACAGTTCCTCGTATCCATGGCAAAATTACCGTCCCCGGGCGTGTCAATAAAATTCACTCTGTGTTTATTCCATTCAAAATTGCTGACAGCTGAACTGATCGATATATGTCGTTTATGTTCTTCGGGTTCGAAATCAAGACTGGACGATCCCTCATCGACTCTTCCTATTTTGTCGGTCTTTCCGCTGATAAAAAGAAAAGATTCACAAAGGGTGGTCTTGCCTGTGCCACCATGACCGACAATAGCGATATTTCTTAATGAGTGTGAGTCGTGTTTTGCCATGAGAGTTCCTTTCTTTTCTGAATGATACTGATGTGAGTGTGGTTGTTTAGCGTATTTGATCTTTCAAAGTCAAGATAAATTTATGTTTTAAGGGAACTATTTGACTATCCTGAAGAAATGTGATATACATCACCGTCCTTTTAAAAATGCATGAGGTGTAACAGGAAGATGTTTAAAATCGGAGATATGGCTGTCTATCCAGCGCAAGGTGTCGGAATTATAGAGGCCATTGAAACACGAGAGATTATGGGCAGCGAGCAGTCCTTCTACGTGATAAAGATTCTCGGTAACAACGCAAAGATAATGATTCCAAAAACAGGCGCTCAATCGGTCGGTTTGCGCGAGGTGATCTCTGAAGAAGAGATTCCACGTGTCTACGAGATCCTGAGAGAGAGAAGAACTATTGTAGATAAGCAGACATGGAACAAACGGTATAAGGAATATTGGGAGAAGATAAAGACGGGATCAGTATATGAAATTGCGGAAGTACTGAGGGATCTTTTGATGCTGAAAGTGGACAAGGATTTGTCCTTCGGTGAAAGAAAGATGATGGATATCGCAAAGAATCTATTGGTCATGGAGATATCCATTGCCCGGGACTGCAATGAAGAAATGGTTGAAAAAGACCTGAATCAAATATTTGCAATGTAAGTAGCCGGTAAGATATGCAACATAGTTCTTTGACAAATGAGTGTACTGATTGTTTCGCAAGAACTGCCCGATAAATATTCCCGACTGGGTGTGTTTCGTGGGGGCCGATCAATTATGTGACGATGCGCTGAATATATCCTTGATAATCATAGAAATTTTACCATGCGCTGGCCCTGATAAATCATATTTTTCCGCTCTATGTGAAACCGCTCATCAATGAATACATAAAGAGGGGGGAAGATGTCTAAATTCTTCATCAGATGTATCCTCGTGTGTGCATGTTCTATTCTTGGGTATTTCATTGTTTCAAGATATTATACATTCCCGATTTCATTAACAGGATTATTTTCCGGGTTTCTCGTTTCACTTATTGTGCTGAGGATAGAAAAAATTGCTGGCGATCTCTCGCTTCCGGTTATACTGGGAGGGACTCTGGGAATGGTATTCGGTCTCATACTTGCCTTTCTGGCTACCCTTGGTCTACGATATATCCCGGGTCTGGAACATCAAACGATGATTCCCTGGCCCTATCTGTTTGGCTTGCTTGCAGTTATTCTGGGATACTTGGGGTTGCAACTGGGGGGAAAAAAGGGAGAGGAAACAAAGCGTGCCGGTGTCACCGTATCCCCGGAAGCGGATGAAACAGGGGGTGGTAAGATATTGGATACGAGTGTCATCATCGACGGTAGGATGGCCGATATCTGTGATACCGGTTTTATTGAGGGAACCCTGACAGTCCCACGATTCGTACTTGACGAGCTTCAATTGATAGCTGACTCATCGGATTCGATGAAACGATCTCGCGGGAGAAGAGGGCTTGATATTCTTAATAAAATGCAGAAAAGTAATGGAATTAAAATAGATATAACCGATGTTGATTTTCCAAAATTAAAAGGTGTGGACGCCAAGCTCGTGGCGCTGGCAAAAAAGCGGGGATGTACAATCGTTACCAATGATTACAACCTTAACAAAGTGGCAGAGTTACAGGGAATAAAAATTCTCAATGTCAATGAGCTTGCCAATGCCTTGAAACCTCTAGTATTGCCGGGGGAAACGATGGTGGTAAAGGCCATTAAAGAGGGGAAGGAACCGGGGCAGGGGGTGGCTTATCTCGATGACGGTACAATGGTTATCGTGGACAATGGGAACCGATATCTGAAACAGAATGTTGAAGTCATTGTGACAAGTGTGTTGCAGACAACGGCAGGGAGAATGATTTTTTCCACGGTCAAAGAGATGAATAACAACAACAAAAAGAGTGAGTAACTATATTGGCGCTCACGAAAAGCAAGCCCGGAATATTAATATTATTTCCGGGTTTTGTCTGTACGGGGAAACTATGGTGGATGTAGTGGCGGTTGTCGTAGCCGGTGGCAGCGGTAAAAGAATGAAGATAGACGTGGCGAAGCAGTATCTCCTGCTGGGAGGAATGCCGATTCTGGCAAGGACACTCCTGACTTTTGAAAAAAACACATCCGTAAATGCTATAATTGTCACTGTTCCGGCGGGAGACAGAGAATACGTACAGCGAGATATTGTAGAGAAGTACGCTGTTTCGAAGGTGCGCCACGTGATATCCGGTGGACAAATGAGGCAGGATTCGGTGAGAAACGGACTGAAGGCAATTGGCGAGAACCCCGAAATCGTAATTGTCCATGATGGGGTAAGACCCTTTGTTCCGGACGCACTGATTACGGAGGCCGTGGATGTGGCACGTGTCTATGGAGCAGCTCTGGCCGCGGTTCCTGTAACCGATACTATAAAGAGGAGAGACGACCAGGGATTTGTGGCGGGGACTTTGCGCAGAGAGGATCTCTTGGTTGTGCAGACCCCTCAGGCATTCCAATGGCGCATACTGAAAAAGGCCTATGAAAGGGCCTATGATGATGCATTTTACGGGACCGATGACGGGATGCTGGTTGAACGGCTGGGTGTGAAGATAAAAATCGTCAAAGGTTTCTATGACAATATAAAAATAACAACAGAAGAGGATCTCCGGCGTGGCGAGCTGATATTGAGTCACAGACACGGCCAGGCGTAACGGATGAAAGACAGGCGCACATGGAGTCTTTAGGATTGCTGCGAGTTGGATTCGGGTACGACAGTCACCGGCTTGTCGAAGGGAGAAAATTATTTTTAGGGGGAATAGAAATTCCTCACGAAAGGGGACTTTTGGGTCATTCCGATGCGGACGTAGTGTTGCACGCGATAGGAGACGCGTTGCTCGGCGCTGCAGGAAAGGGTGACCTGGGAGTGCATTTTCCCGACAATGATCAGTTATACAAAAACATGGCGAGCGCATCACTCATCGCAAAGATAGTGGAGCTGCTTGCGGCAGACAAAAGAAAAGTCAATAACATCGATGCGACGATAGTCTGTGAGCGTCCCCGCTTGCGTGACTACATCGGCGCCATGGAAGAGGCCATAGCGGACATGCTGGGGGTATGCAAAGGCCAGGTCAATGTCAAAGCAACGACAAATGAAGGCATGGGTTCGATTGGTCGAGGTGAGGGTATTGCCGCATACGCCGTTGCAACACTCGTGATGATTCGATAACCGCCACTTAAGGCTTGACCGCACGACGAAGCTCGTATATAGGTCGAAGGCACAGTGCTCGCGCACGAGAAAAAGAGGTGCAGACAATGAAGTGCATTGATGATATCGATATCAAAAACAAGAAGTTGCTCTGTCGGTTCGATTACAATGTTCCCATGGACGAAAACCTTAATATTGTCGATGACAGAAGAATTAGGGCCTCGCTTCCCACGATCAATTACGCGTTGGATGAAGGGGCAAAAGTAGTCGTAATATCCCATCTGGGGAGGCCGAAGGGAAATGTGGAGCCAAAATTAAGCCTTGCTCCCGTTGCGAAACGCCTTACACGTCTTCTTGGAAAGGAAGTGCCGTTACTGAAGGATTGCATAGGCGAGGAAGTGAAAAAGGCAGTAAATGCGATGGAGTCCGGATGTATTCTCATGCTTGAAAATCTCAGGTTTCATATAGAAGAAACAAAAAACGACCCATCCTTTGCGCAGCAGCTTGGAAGTCTTGCCGACGTATATATTGATGATGCTTTTGGAAATGCCCACAGAAGTCACGCATCAAATGTGGGGATTACGGAATACGTGAAAGAGTGCGGCATGGGCTTTCTGATGAAACAGGAGCTGAACTATTTCAACGGTGCGCTGGAAAATCCTGTGAGACCTTTTGTGGCCATAATCGGTGGCTCGAAAGTGTCGGATAAGCTGGAAGCATTGGGAAATCTTATCGGACGCGTTGATAAGATGATTATCGGCGGCGGCATGGCCTTTACCTTTCTCAGGGCTCAGGGATACGAGATAGGCAAATCCATTGTGGAGGAAGATCTCCTCGGTGTGGCGAGAAATGCTATTGAGAGAGCCCGCGAGTTGGGAGTAAAATTATATTTTCCCGTCGATTGCGTAATCGCCGAAACCATGGATGCCAAGGCAGTGACGAAGATCGTTCCGGTACAGGAGATATCCCCGGACTGGATGGGTCTCGATATAGGTCCGGCGACGATTGCACTTTTTAGAGAAGTCCTTAATGATGCAAAAACGGTTATATGGAACGGTCCCATGGGCGTGTTCGAATTAGATGCGTTCTCAAGGGGAACCTATGCCATGGTGCACGCAATTGCAGCCTCCCATGCATTAACGATCGTCGGAGGAGGTGATACGGATGTTGCTGTTCACAGAACCGGCGAGAGCGACAGTATTACCTATATATCGACAGGAGGTGGCGCATCGCTCGAACTTTTGGAAGGAAAGACGCTGCCGGCCATCCGGGCACTCAATAAGTGAGGGAAGTGTTTAAATAAATGATCGGACTCGATTTCAATAAGAGAAAGGGTTAACCGGCACCGGTTAACCCTTTTTTGCAGATGTGGTGTTTTTGATGCGAACCATTCGAATTACTGTCGAATACGACGGCACTCGTTACCACGGGTGGCAAAGACAGCCAAACGGGGTGACCATACAGGAAGTTCTTGAAAAGGCGGCAGGAACAATAGTGAACAGCCGGGTAAAAGTTGTCGGTTCCGGAAGAACTGACGCCGGCGTACACGCACTGAATCAGGTTGCACATTTTCGAACGGAATCGGCACTTCCCGCATATAATCTCCTGAACGGTATTAACAGTCGTATGCCGGCGGACATTGTTGTCAGGGATCTGGTGGATGCGGATGAGCAGTTTCACGCCCGTTATGATGCCAAGTCCAAAATTTATCTTTACTATATATATAATGAATTGGTTCGATCCCCGCTCTTTGACCGGTATTCATGGCATGTGCCGAGGCGTCTTGATATCGATCGCATGAACAAAGCGGCTGAGTACCTTAAGGGCATGCATGATTTTTCTTCTTTTTGCGCCGCAGGGGGAGATGTAATCGATCATGTAAGGATTGTGTCCGGAATATCTCTACGTCAGCGTGCCCGTGGTCTTATCAGTATTTCAATGGAAGCGGACGGGTTTTTGCGATATATGGTGAGAAACGTGGTGGGAACCCTGGTCGATGCAGGAAGCGGCAAAATTGAGCCACACGATGTTCGGGATATACTGGCCGCGCAAAATCGCACACTGGCAGGAATAACAGCGCCGCCAAGAGGGCTGTTTCTCAAGGAAGTGAAATATTGATGAAAATTCTTATCGTAGGACACAAAGGCATGCTGGGCAGCGAACTGATGAAGGTCTTCGGGGGACATCATGAGGTTGAAGGCATGGATGTGGATGAGCTTGATATTACGTCGCTGCCGAAGTGCCTTGATGCCGTCTCAGACATTGCACCGCATACAGTCATTAATGCAGCTGCCTACACCGATGTAGAGGGGAGCGAGCATAATTATGCACAATGTCACGCAATCAATGGGGACGGCGTACGAAACCTGGCTGTTGCCTGCAAGAAATTCAATCTTCCAATGGTCCATTTTTCAACGGACTATGTATTCGACGGTACAAAGGGAGCTCCCTACGGAGAAGAGGATACATGCATGCCGATTAATGCCTATGGAAGATCGAAACTGGAGGGAGAACGCCACCTCAGAGAGGAGCTCCCCGACACACACATACTGGTCAGAACGTCCTGGCTGTTTGGTAAAAGCGGCAAAAACTTTGTGAGATCAATTATTGAAAAAGCGAAATTGCAAGGTGAATTACATGTAGTGAGTGATCAGGTTGGATCGCCCACCTATGCAAAGGATCTTGCCAACGCCGTGAAAGTGTTGATCGATGAAGATCATAGAGGGACATTCCATGTAACGAACAGGGGTTACTGCAGTTGGTATGATTACGCCTGCAAGATTATCGATTATGCCGGCATGAAGGGAATCGCAGTGATTCCCGTTGCATCGGCGGAGTACAGGACAGCGGCTGTACGTCCAGCATATTCAATCCTGAGTTCAAGGAAATTCATGGAAGTTACTCATAAAACCATGCGATTTTGGCAGGTTGCCCTTTCCGAGTATATCGAAGAAACGTATTTTTAGATTCCGTTTCCTTCGTTTTCCCCGATCTCTTGCGAAAAACCTGCACAATCTTATACAGAAGATATTACAGAGAGGTGTCCTGTGAAAGGCAAAATTGTGGTGATGACCGAAGATCTTGCAAACAAGATCGCCGCCGGGGAAGTTGTTGAGCGACCTGCATCAATCATAAAGGAATTGCTTGAAAATTCCATTGATGCGGGAGCGACGGATATTACCGTTGAAATTGAAGGAGGGGGCAATACCTCGATACGGATCCGGGATAACGGAGAGGGGGTTGAAGCAGGCGATGTGCCGCTGGTGTTTGAGCGACATGCCACAAGTAAGATTTATTCCTTCGACGATCTCTATCGCATCAATTCTCTGGGATTCAGAGGGGAGGCAATGAGCAGTATTGCCGCGGTGTCACATGTTGAAATGATTACAAAGACAAAAGATGCCATTGCCGGAACAAAAATTCTCGTTGATGGTGGGACGGTCAGGGAGATTGTCGAAGTGGGGTGTCCTGAGGGGACATTAATAAGGGTGAGTGACATCTTTTACAATATGCCGGTTCGCAGGAAATTCATGAAAAAGACATCCACGGAACAGTCACACTGCCTCGAGGTAATAACCCGGCTCGTACTTGCCGCGCCTCACATAAAAATTAGCGTAATTTCAGGAATGAAAACGCTCCTTAACGTACAAAAAACGACTGATCCGGAAGAAAGAATTGCACTGGTTCTCGGGGGCGATTTCAGAAATCACGCGCTGTCGGTCGATAGTGCGCGGGGTGCCATGCGCCTGAGGGGTCTTGCCGCCGGACCTGCCTATACACGATCAAACGGAAACAATATTATTGTCTACGTAAATAATCGTGCGGTACGTGACGGTCTCCTGACGCAGGCGGTTTTGGCCGCATATCGTCCCGTGATAGAGGCGAGAAAATACCCGGCGGCGGTACTGTTCCTTGAGATTCCGCGGGAAGAAGTGGACGTCAATGTGCATCCTGCAAAACGAGAGGTCAAATTCAGGGAGCCGGGATTGGTATTCGGCTTTGTTTCATCGGTACTTGCCGAAAGACTGGCGAAAATAGATATTATGCAGGGGACCTCTGTGTATGAAAATATCCCATCGACCGGAGATGTAACGCCGGACGGACGGAAGGGGGTAGCGGAGGCACTGAGGCGGTATACAATCTCATCAGGCACAAAAGCGCTGTTTCCCGGGACAGAGGTCAACATTGCTGCATCGAGATCCCCTGAAAATATGGTGGTACCGCCGCCGTCGGAAGTGTACGACAGGAAAGATGAGGGTCTCACGTTCTCATCCCTGCAGTTTATGGGACAGGTTGGCGGAACCTATCTTGTATTTTCCTCGGGAGATCGGCTAGTGATTATAGATCAGCATGCCGCCCATGAAAGAATACTTTTCGAAAAATTAAAGAGCTCAGAAGCGAAAAACCAGAGTCAACGGTTATTGCTTCCTGAAATTGTGGAATTCACACCGGCGGATCATGTGCGCTTCGTGGAGCAGGACATGTTCTTTGCCGATGCTGGATTTGAGATAGAGCATCTCGGTGAATACACCGTCTCAGTGAAGGCTGTGCCTGCACTACTTTCAGGTGTGGACATTCCCCTTCTCATTCAGGACGCAGTGGAAGAAATTGAGAAAACGGGGAAGCAGGTCTCCCTTGAAATCATGAAAGAAAAGCTTTTTGCCTTTATTGCCTGTCGAGCAGCGGTAAAGGCGCATCATCGAATGAGCGAAGAAGAGGTCGCCCATCTATGTAAAGATCTTGATGCGACCCCTTACAGCGCCACCTGTCCCCACGGCAGACCGACATTTGTGCTGATAGACAATGCTGCGCTGGAAAGAATGTTCAAGCGGAGATAATTCACATATGGCTATAGTAAGCGAAAAACCGAGAGTGGTGGTCATTCTTGGTCCCACGGCCGCAGGGAAAACAAAAGCGGCCCTTGACGTGGTTCCACGGTTTTCGGGAGAGATTATAAGTGCCGATTCCATGCAGGTGTATCGGTATCTGAACATCGGTACGGCAAAACCGGACGAAGCTGAACAACGAATCGTGAAACACCACCTCATTGATGTGGCCGATCCGGATGAGGAGTACAGTGCTGCCCGCTTTGCAGAAGAGGCCTGTCTGCGTATTTCGGGAATCATTGCACAGGGTAAGGTTCCTTTTGTTGTCGGTGGAACCGGGTTGTATATCGACTCTCTTCTTGGGGGGCTTATTGACGGTCCGCCGGCCGACCCCGAATTGAGGGCGCACTATAAAAGGTGTTTGGTACAGCGTGGCAGTTCATATCTCCATCAATTACTTCAAAGGCGTGATGAGGCAGCAGCAGCAAGAATTCATCCTCATGATGCGGTCAGAATAATTCGGGCACTCGAGGTGTGGGACTACACCGGCGGATCCATTGTAATTCGTCAAAAAGGTCATGGATTCAAGGAAGAAAATTATCAGTATATCAAGATAGGATTGAATACGGAAAGGCCCCGTCTTTTTGAGAGAATCAGCGAAAGGACCACCTGCATGATACGGGATGGATTGATACAGGAGGTGAAGGATCTGCTTTCGAGGGGGTATTCGGACAAGTGCCTTCCCTTACAGTCATTTTCATATCGATCAGTCATTGAATTTCTGAAGGGGAAACTCTCAATGGATGAAATGAATAGAATTATCGCACGGGACACACGGCATTATGCGAAGCGCCAGCTGACCTGGTTTAAACGGGATGATCGCATCATGTGGTTTCAGCCCTGGGAATGCAATCGTATCAAAGAAACGATAAAGAAATTTTTGGAATCTCCTGTTAACAGGCCTGTCGGCTGAAATTACATCTACGGTGAGGGTATGAATCTTTCAATTCTGTAAACCATGACGTCAGAAAACTACTTGACTTCGCCATAGTATGAATATAATTATTCATCCTTTGCTTGCCGTTGATTTACTGAGGATGCACAATGAATTTCGATTCAACGGAAAATCGGAACATCGCTGTGAAGAGATACATCACGATCATGCTGGGGATCGCTTATTGTCTTATCGCAGTGTCCTGTGCGGTTTCGGAACGAAAACCGTTGAGTATTCTCGATACGTCGCATCATCATACCTACACGGGTATTGTCATGATGAGGCAGGGAAAATACAGAGATGCGAGGCGTGAGTTTGACCTTTCACTGGAACTGAATAACAAAGAAGCAAAGAGCTATGCAGGAATAGCACTGATTAACGCATACGAGGGCGAATATACACGCGCCTTCGAATGCATGGCAAAAGCGGAACAGTATGCCCAAAGAGAGGAAGAAAAGCTTTTTGTGCATATCGGGAAATTGAGACTCTACACGATGAGTCGCGAAGGAGAGGAGTGGTTTTCTAAGGCCCATAGTCAATTTGAGAGTGCAGTTGCGATTAATGCACGTGCATCGGCGGCGTATTATTTCATGGGCATTGCGTTCAAACTCAATTTTGAATTCACTAACGCGGGCGCCATGTTTGTCAAGGTGCTCGATTTCAACGATGAATTCTTGGAAGAGGCTGACAGAGAATGGAAACTGATTAAAAAAATATTGAGCGTGCAGCCCTCAACACAGACCGGGAAAAAGATTGCGATTGCCGATACGGTAACGAGAGCGGAAGTAGCGGCGCTTCTCATAGAGGAGTTGCAACTCGATGAACTTTATAAAGGACTGGGGATACAAAACTCAGAGACTCTTGCCGTACAGGCACAATCGAATGTTGCACCATATCCGTATCAGAAAGATGTCGAGAAAATTCTTCAAATTGGAGTGAAAGGGCTGGAATTATATCCCGATGCTGAATTTCACCCCTGTGATTTGGTCACAAGGGTGGTACTGGCCGTTGTGATTGTCGATATAATAAAAAAAATTACAAAAAACGTTTCACTCACACAGTCCTATGAAGTGATGATATCGCCATATAAATACCTGGGGCCGGATTTACCCTACTACGGGGAGATCATGACCGTTCTGACAATGGGTGTAATGGAAGCCGCTACCTTGACATCGAGCAGACTGGCTCCCTATGAACCGCTCGCAGGGATCGAGGCACTTATCGCAATTGACAAGCTTAAGGATGTGCTCATTAACTTATGATGTATAGTGCCGTCGGTGTTTCATGTGAGTCTGAACCGATAAATAACTGAGTTACAGGGAAGTATATATTATGACAAAGGATGAATTGAACAAATCGTACGAACCTCATGAGGTTGAGGCGAAATGGTATCGGGAATGGCTGGAAAAGTCGTTGTTCAGAGCTGAGGACAAAAGTGATAAACAACCGTTCGCAATAGTGATTCCACCACCAAATGTCACCGGAATGCTCCATATGGGTCATGCCCTGAACAATACCCTTCAGGACATCGTGATACGGCGAAAAAGAATGCAGGGATACAACGCGCTTTGGATGCCCGGCACTGATCATGCGGGTATTGCCACACAGAATGTGGTGGAACAGGAGCTGGCCAAAGAGGGAATCAGCAGGCATGATATAGGGCGAGAAACATTCATCGAACGGGTCTGGGAATGGCGTGAAAAATACGGCGGCATAATATTGAATCAGTTGAAAAAGCTCGGATGTTCCTGTGATTGGTCACGCGAACGGTTTACCATGGATGAGGGGCTTTCCAGGGCGGTGCGAGAGGTGTTTGTGCGCCTCCATAACGACGGTATGATCTATCAGGACGATTATATTGTCAACTGGTGTCCTCGATGCCATACGGCCATATCGGATCTGGAAGTCGAATACGAAACGGAAGCAACCCATCTTTGGCACATCCGGTATCCCTATGTGGATGGCACCGGTGAAATCGTTGTTGCCACCACACGTCCGGAAACAATGCTTGGTGATACGGCAGTAGCGGTAAATCCCGATGATGAACGATATAAAGAAATCATCGGAAAGACAGTGATTCTCCCGTTGATGAACAAAGAGATACCTGTGATAGCGGACGACTACGTGTCGAAAGAGTTCGGGACAGGTGCGGTAAAGATTACTCCGTCCGCCGACCCGAATGACTTTGCCATGGCGCAACGGCACAACCTGGAAATCGTCATCATTATGGACGGCCATGCAATCATCAACGAAAACGGCGGCCCCTATCAGGGTCAGGACTGTTATACCTGTAGAAAGAACGTGGTGAAAGACCTCAAAACCCAGGGATATTTCATCAAAGAAGAGCCTTACACGCACAATGTGGGGCGCTGCTACCGGTGCAAAACCGTGGTTGAACCCATGGTTTCGAAACAGTGGTTCGTCAGGGTCAAGGAACTTGCCCGGGCTGCAACCGCCGCCGTGGTAAAGGGTGAAACGAAAATTGTACCACCCATGTGGGAGGGTACCTATTTTGACTGGCTCGAAAATATCAGAGACTGGTGCATATCGCGGCAGATATGGTGGGGGCATAGAATCCCTGTGTGGTACTGTGACGGGTGCGGAAAAATTATCGTGGCGACGGAGGATCCGAAAGAATGTCCCGAATGCGGCAATGGTTCGCTCAGACAGGATGAAGACGTACTGGACACATGGTTCAGTTCAGGTCTCTGGCCTTTTTCTACCCTCGGATGGCCCGACAATACCGAAGCCCTTGCCACGTTTTACCCCACATCGCTACTCATTACGGGATTTGATATCATATTTTTCTGGGTGGCCAGAATGATGATGATGGGGCTTTACGTCATGAAGGATGTCCCCTTCCGCACCGTCTATCTCCATGCCCTTGTCCGCGATGAAAAGGGCGATAAAATGAGCAAGTCCAAGGGAAACATCATCGATCCGCTCAAAATGATTGATAAATACGGCGCCGATGCCTTCCGGTTTACCCTTGCTGCCTTTACCGCACAGGGACGGGACGTCAAAATGTCGGAGGCGAGGATCGAAGGATACCGACATTTTGTCAACAAGCTCTGGAATGCCTCCAGATTTTGCATGATGAATCTGGAAGACGACAATGAAGAGGATGGTGCAAACAGTGAAGACTATTCGCTGGCGGATCGCTGGATCAAAACAAGATTAAATCAGACGATCATTGACGTAAACGGGGCGCTGGAGGAGTACCGATTTAATGATGCAACGGGAAAGCTCTATCAATTCGTATGGCATGAGTTCTGCGACTGGTATCTCGAGATGATAAAGCCTGTTCTTTACGGGACCGATGGGTGGGGCGCAAAACGGGCTGCCCGGGAAACACTGCGTATCGTGCTGAGAGATGCCATAAAACTCCTTCATCCCTTCATTCCTTTTGTGACGGAAGAAATATGGCAGTACATAGCAGACAACGGCACATCGATTATGATAAGCAAGTATCCGGAACCACGGGAAGACCTGATCGACCGCGAAGCGGACGCCAGGGTCGCATTTTTGAAGGACATCATTACATCGATACGCAATATCAGAGGAGTTATGCATGTCCCTCCGTCCAAGAAAATGAAAGCGATAGTGGCCTGTCCCGAGGAATCGCCGCGGAACGTTGCAGTGGAAGGCAAAGATTATATCATCGATCTTGCCGGCCTCAGCGAATGTGCTGTTGTTGACGAGGCCGGTGAGCCGGAAGGCGCCGCCGTCGGGGTGGTCGGTTCAGTGAAGGTCTATGTGTTTCTTGGCGGGATGATCGATATTGCAAAAGAGCGGGCACGGCTTGAAAAGGAACGGGCAAAACTCACGAAGGACATGGAAGTCGTATCGAAAAAACTGGCAAATCCTCACTTTATGGAGAAGGCCTCGGAAGAGATAGTCCGGAAAGAAGAGGATAAATACACCGCGCTGAAAGAAAAAGACGGCATCCTTCAGGACGCATTGATGAATCTTTCAACCATTACGGTATAATATGGACGTCACAGGCAGTATACATGATCTCGTGTTGCGGGCTCTCGATGAAGACATAGGATCGGGAGACGTGACTGCGTCTGCTCTTTTGAATGAGCGTGAAACAGGAAGTGCCAGAGCAATTGCGAAAAGCCCCCTTGTAGTTGCAGGTCTTGATGTATTCAAGGATGTGTTTGTAACTCTGGATGGTGCCGCTGAAATACACACGTCTCACCAGGATGGCGACAAACTTGAGGAAGGCGAAGAAATCGCAAGTGTCACCGGTGTATTCAGGAGCCTTCTTATGGCTGAGCGCGTTGCCCTGAATTTTCTTCAGCGGATGAGCGGCATTGCCACATTGACCCGTGCCTTCGTGAAAGAAGTTGCCGGTACGGAGGTGCACATACTCGATACGAGAAAAACGACGCCGGGCATGAGAATTCTGGAAAAGTACGCAGTACGGGTTGGCGGAGGGCTGAATCACCGCTTCGGTCTTTACGGCGGAGCGATGATAAAGGAAAATCATATTGCCGCAGTCGGCGGGATAGCCGTAGCGGTCGAAAAGGTGAAAAGGAGCATACCTCCGACGCTGAAGGTGGAACTCGAAGTAAAAAATATTTTAGAAGTGAAAGAGGCCTTGAATGCGAAGGTTGATATCATCATGCTTGATAACATGACCTCCGGCGACATGCGTGACGCAGTGGCGATGATCGCCGGAAAGGCGCTTGTTGAAGCTTCCGGCAATGTGACGCTTTCCAACGTGCGGGAAATCGCGCGGACGGGTGTCGATTTTATATCAATTGGTGCACTCACTCACTCTGCTCCTGCCGCAGACATATCGCTTCTTGTGGACCTCTTACGATCGCAATGAATTCCATAGACATTGATGAAATAACGACAGGCCTTGCGGGTTCTGTGATAGGACGCAGGATTCATTTCCTCGAAGAAACCGATTCCACCAACACCTATGCAATGCGCCTGGCCGTTTTGGGTGCTGAAGAAGGAGAAGTGGTAATCGCCGAGAGTCAGACCGATGGACGAGGACGTCTGAGAGGCAGGTCCTGGCAGTCTCTCCCGGGAGTGAATCTGTATTTTTCTGTCATTCTCAGACCCTCCATCAGTCCGACTGTTGCCGCGTCAATGACCCTTATGGCAGGTGTTGCCGTTGCCGATGTACTGTCCGAATACTGTCCCGGAAAAGTGCATCTGAAATGGCCCAACGATGTGCTGATTGAAGAGAAAAAAATCTGTGGCATCTTGACAGAGATGAAGACAAGGGAAGGTGTGATCGAGTATGTCATCGTCGGAATCGGTATTAATCTTAACATTGAGAAAAAGGATTTCAGAGAGGAATTCAGGGCCCGATCAACATCTCTCAGGAACGAATTATCATATGTGGTCTCCAGAAGTGAGATAGCCTCAAAAGTGTTCAAAGCGCTGGACCTGTGGTATCACGCATTTCTTGTCGAGGGATTCGCGCCGGTACGGGCGAAATGGCTGGACTACACCGGCCTTTTGGGGAGACAAATAGAGGTGCAGGGTGCGGGCTCCATAGAAACGGGGTTGGTGCTTGGAATAGACGAGGAGGGGGCGCTCATTCTTGAAGATGCGGAGTCAAAGATTATTAAAATTATATCGGGCGATGTATTTTTAAAGGAAGGGGAATAAACTATGCTGCTGGTAATTGATGTGGGAAATACAAATACTGTGATTGGTCTTTACGACGGCGACGATATGTCGCAATGGTGGCGTGTCAGAACTGTGTCGGATCATACAATTGACGAATACGGTATGCTCATCCTTCAGCTTTACAATACGGTGAAGATAGAGACAAAGCGCATAGATGCAATCATAATTTCCTGCGTTGTTCCTCCCATGCTTAATATTCTGGAGCCGCTCTGTGAAAAGTATTTTCATGTAAAGCCTTTGATTATCGGTCCCGGTATCAAAACCGGGATGCCAATATATTACGACAATCCGAAGGAAGTGGGTGCCGACAGAATCGTCAATGCCGTTGCTGCGCACGAGAAATACGAGGGCGACTTGATTATTGTTGATTTCGGTACTGCCACCACCTTTGATTATGTAACGAAGAAGGGCGAATACATGGGTGGATGTATTGCCCCCGGTATCGCTATCTCAAGTGAGGCGCTTTTCGAGAGGGCCTCAAAACTGCCAAGAGTGGAATTTGGTATCCCAAAATCAATCATTGCAAAAGACACGGTCAGCAGCATGCAGGCAGGTATCATGTTTGGGTATGCCGGACTGATAGACGGTATCGTAGAACGTATGAAGCGAGAAGCAAAGAGCGAAGCGACGGTAATTGCAACAGGCGGGCTTTCCGTGGTGATCGCGCCTGAAACGAAAAGTATCGACAAAGTTGATGAAATGCTGACCCTGGATGGATTGAAACTGATTTATATGCGGAACCGGAAAGAGTGACAAAGGGAAGGGTTTCAGGTTCAAAGAGAAGGATTATTTATTATCCTGGATCTTCAGTTCATTGACTCTCGTTTCCATGCAGTAAGATCCGCACACGCCCGTTCCGCATAGCGTGCGCCGCGTTCCTTCTTTGGAAACCGCTTCTCGAGGGGAGGGAAGAGGCCGAAATTGACATTCATCGGCTGAAAATATTTTATGCTGCTTTCGGTAATGTGGTTTACAAGTGCACCAATGGCGGTGGTGCGGGGAGGGGGAATTGAGGGCATTCCCGAAAGGTGCCGGTATACTGATATCCCTGACCAAAGTCCCATGGCACTTGACTCCAGATATCCTTCCACGCCGGTAATCTGGCCCGCGAAAAAGAGAGACGCTCTTTTTTTCAATTGCAGCGATTTGCTGAGAAGTGCCGGCGCATTGAGAAATGTGTTCCGGTGAATGCTGCCGAAGCGAGCAAATTCCGCCTCTTCGAGACCGGAAATCATACGGAAAATTCTTTGTTGTTCATGCCTTGCCAGCTTGGTCTGAAATCCTACCATGTTGTAGAGCGTGGCCTCGATATTCTCCTGCCGCAGCTGGAGTACCGCATAGGGTTGAGCACCGGTTGCAGGATCAATTAATCCGACAGGCTTCATGGGACCGAAGCGCAGTGTGTCAATGCCCCGTCGCGCCATTACTTCAATGGGAAGACACCCTTCGAAGCACTTTTTATCCTCAAATTCTCTGAGGGGAGTTTCCCTCCCGTTGAGAATTTCCCAATGAAATTGCTCGTACTGTGCCTTCGTAAGAGGGCAGTTCAAATAGTCTCCTTCTCCTTCCTGGTAGCGTGAGGCGCGGAACGCCACGGTCAGATCTATGGAAGAGGCATCGATGACCGGTGAAATTGCATCGTAAAAATAAAGATGTTCTCCATCGGTAATGTCTGAGATCGTTTCTACGAGAACCTCTGACGTGAGAGGGCCCGTTGCGATTATGCAGATACGGTCATCGGGAATGTGCGACACTTCGCCCCGTAAAAGTCGAAAGTTGTGTTGTGACAAGAGCCGCTTTTCAATGAAGAGAGAGAACAGTGTCCGATCCACAGCAAGCGCCTTGCCTGCGGGGACGCGTGTGGCCGCTGCGGCCTCCATAATAAGCGAGTCCAGCAGTGTCATTTCTTTTTTAAGCAGACCGACGGCGCTTTCGGGGATTTCCGACCGGAGGGAATTACTGCAGACCAGCTCTGCTAAATAAGGAGAACGGTGCGCTGGAGAAAAGGCAGCAGGCTTCATTTCCATAAGATCGACGGAAATTCCCCTTCGAAGAAGTTGCCACGCCGCTTCACACCCTGCCAGACCGCCGCCAATGATGGTAACCTGAGAGGAATTCATTTTCCGGATTTATTCTTCGGCAATTTTTTTATTGATTTGCATTCGGGGTACCCGGAACAGGCCAGGAAGGGTCCGAACCTGCCGCGCTTGATAACCATAGGCCTTCCGCATTTCTCGCAGATTTCGTCCGTGGTAATCGGTTCTTCCACCGCAATTTTACCGTCCTTGCCGATCTTCTTAATGTTTTTGCATGCGGGGTATCCGGTGCAACCCAGAAAAAATCCGTAACGGCCACGCTTGACCGCCATGGGTTTTCCGCAGAGCTCACAGACTTCGTCTGTTGTCGGTATCTCCTGCGCGACAATTTCCCCTTTCTCATTCTTGACAGCGCTTATGGTATTTTTGCATTCAGGGTAGCCCGAGCAGGCCAGGAAGAGCCCATAACGCCCTTCCTTCACCACCATGATTCTGCCGCATTTGTTGCACTTAATGTCTGTGGTTTGTGCTTCCACGTGTGTTACCTTTCCGTTTTCGTCATGGGTAAAATTCATTGTGTTTTTACATTCGGGATATCGGGAGCATGCGAGAAACCTTCCGTTTTTCCCCCATTTTATGACCATGGGACTGCCGCACTTTTCACACAGTATGTCTGTGGGCACCTCCTCACTTTTGATGTTACGCATCGATACCTTGGCCCTTGAAAGTTCCACCTCGAAGGGACTGTAAAAATCATGCAGCGTATCTTTTCTGGTAATCGACCCTTCTTCGATTCGATCCAGCTTATCTTCCATGGAAGCAGTGAATTTGACATCCAGTATATTTGGAAAATTCTCCACAAGGAGATCGGTAACCAGCGTGCCCAACTCGGTGGGATGAAATTTTCTCTGTTTCAGCTCTGCGTAGTCACGATCCTGGATGGTGCTGAGGATTGACGCATATGTGCTGGGCCTTCCAATTCCTTTTTCTTCAAGCTCCCTGACAAGCGATGCCTCGGTGAAGCGCGGTGGAGGCTGGGTAAAATTCTGCTGAGAGTCAAGGGACTGCAATGTCAGGGCATCTTTTTCTCTGACATTCGGGAGTGTAAGCCCTATTGCGTCTTCATCAGCAGTATTGTCCTCTTTCGTATCCATGTACAGCACGGTAAATCCGGGTAACTTCATGACGGATCCCTGGGCACGGAGAATATAGCGGCCCGCGGTGATATCAATGGTGGTCCGATCGAAAACGGCGGGATTCATTTGTGAAGCGATAAATCGGTTCCAGATGAGCTGGTATAAACGAGATTCATCTTTTGAAAGAAATTGTTCGATCTGCTTCGGCGGATAATTAAGCGAGGCAGGACGTATCGCTTCATGGGCGTCTTGTGCGCGGCTTCCGCTTTTAAAGAAACGTGCCTTTGAGGGGAGAAAATTCTCACCATACTCCTCTTTGATGAAGAATCGAGCCTCGTCGATCGCCTCTTTTGCGACACGAACGGAGTCGGTGCGCATGTAGGTAATCAGTCCCACCGAGCCTTCCTTCCCGAGTTCAATGCCTTCGTAGAGTTTTTGCGCAAGCCGCATGGTTTTTTTTGCGGGGAAACGAAACCTGCGTGATGCTTCCTGCTGAAGCTTGCTCGTCGTGAAAGGGGGCGATGGATGACGTTTTACTTCCTTTTTTTCTACGGTATCGACGGCGTAGTCACTTTTTTCGAGATCGGCAATGATCGCGCCGGCTTCTTCTTTTGATCCTACCGTCTGTTTTTTACCGTTTATTTTGAAAAGTTTCGCCTCAAAGGGAGGAGGGTTGTCGCCTTCAAGCCGAGCGGTTATGTTCCAGTATTCCACCGGTACGAAGGCGGCGATTTCACGTTCCCTGTCGCATATGATTCGGACCGCTACCGACTGCACTCTTCCCGCGCTCAATCCCCGCTTTACTTTATCCCACAGGATCGGACTGATCTGATATCCCACCAGCCTGTCGAGAATTCGTCGTGTCTGTTGCGCCTCGTACTTCTGTTCGTCAAGGGGGAGAGGATTTTCGAGGGCGGAAAGGACGGTGTTTTTTGTCAGGTCGTTAAAAAGAACGCGGCGGATCTTCTTGTTTTTCCCCTTAATTTCTTCAGCAATGTGCCAGGCAATGGCTTCACCCTCCCTGTCGGGGTCGGGGGCAAGGAATATTTCATCGGCTTTCCGGGCGGCCGTTACCAATTCCGATATCGTTTTTTTGCGCTCGGTGATTACGTGATAGGTGGGGCTGAAATCGTGTTCGATATCAATTCCCAGTGCACTTTTAGGAAGATCTTTTATGTGGCCGACCGTGGCCTTTACCTCAAAATCCGATCCGAGATATTTTTTTATCGTTTTAACCTTTGTGGGGGATTCGACCACAATGAGAACAGAGGGCATAGCAAATCTTACTCCTTTATCACAAAATATTTTCCCGGCAATTGGGTGATGTGTCCCTGAACCTCCAGCGACAAGAGTATAGTAAGCGCTTCATGGACGGCAATTCCCGATTTTTCGATCACGCTGTCGATATGAACCGGTGTGTTGTTTATATGCTGAATCATTTTTTTTTCTGCAGGGCTAAGTTTCGGTAGAGCGGGAGCATCGTTTTTCTCGTTATTTTCGTGTGCGGTGACATTACGATCACTGTAATCAATCTCAGGCAAAATCTCGGTGAAAATGTCATTGACGTCCTGAACAAGTTTTGCTCCTTCCTTGATAAGTTTATTGGTACCTCGCGAACCACTGGAATCGATACTGCCGGGAACGGCAAAAACTTCACGACCCTGTTCCAGTGCCATACGCGCCGTAATGAGAGAACCGCTTTTTTCCGTTGCTTCGACGACGACAACTCCCAGAGAAAGCCCGCTGATAATGCGATTCCGGCGGGGGAAATGATGTCCCTGCGGGGTGGTGGCAAAAGGATATTCAGAGATCACCGCGCCGCTGGAGGCTATTTTATCGAACAATTTCTTGTTTTCCAGCGGATAGATGACATCAATGCCGGACCCCAGCACGGCGATTGTTCTTCCCCTGGCAGCAAGTGCGCCGGTATGAGCCGCTGAATCTATGCCGCGGGCCATTCCACTGACCACAGTAAGACCTTCCATTACGAGAGCCCGTGCGATTCTGTCGGTAATAAATATCCCATGCGGCGAGGCATTCCGCGATCCCACGATGCCGATATTTATGTCGTTGCGGCCTATCTCCCCTTTTACATATAAGAGAGAAGGGGCATCATATATGTGACGGAGAAGCCGCGGATAATGCTCGTCCCACATGGTAATAAGTGAGACGTTCGTCTTCCGGGCCTGTGCAATCTCTTTTTCAACTCGTGACCACTGACCAAATGTGACAATCTGCGTTGCGGTGCGTCGAGATACCCCGGCGATAGCCGCAAGTTCATCCAGTGAAGCCCGAAACACGGAAGAGGGTGAACCGAAGGCATTCACAAGTCCCATTGTGGTGACGGGACCGATATTGTCGATCATCGTCAGTGCGATGAGGTGAGTCAGTTCTTCATATTCCATCCACTTCCCTCACTGAGCGGATATGCCGGTACATTTTTACGAGTGACAGTTCGCAGGATAGAACCGCCCGTACAATGGCGCCCCGAGTCGATTTGAAAACGGAGTATGCAGGTAATACCGTTCAGTCAAGGGACTATATATGGTAGGATAAAACAGTGTCAAGCTATTTTGGCCGGTACCGGTTCTTGACAAGCGCAATACCCTGTATTACGCTACGGGTAAGGAAAAATCGAGGGTGAAGGATGTATATGAAAAGAGGGCGTAGACGCCTCACAAAAAGGATATGTGCGGTGTTTGTTTTTTTTCTGGTCTTTTCCTTGTGGGGACTCAGACTGGCGCACTGCGATGACAAAAAAAACACGTTGAGGGTAATGCCCCGGAGTAGTCATTTGGAAATTGCCGGCAATCACAAAACGTTACCGGCAAGTCCGGTGCACGTTGCGGGAAGGAAGGGTCCGCTTCTCAAGGTGTCATGGCAGGACTCTGCACTGGGACGACTGGAAGAACACACATTTAAAAACATTATCGTAAAAATAACTGCCCGAGGGTCGGGATCGCTTCAATGGACTGTCGAATGCACCGAGCCATGGCTTCACCTGAATAAAGAAGACTTTCAGAAAAAATCAGATCAGGCCTTATCTGTCTCTGCAGGGGTAAGGGACGGGGCAGAAGAGACGAGTCCTCACAATTCCGAAGAGGTGTTTCTGATGCCTTCTGCACGAAATGGGGCTTTTTTCACTGGCCAGGGAGACTGTACCTTCACGGTCACTGTCGATACCCATGGATTGTCCCCGGGAGAGTACAAGGGTTATGTGTATATTCGATCGCAGAGGGGAGACGAAAATATTCCGATTTCATTTACAGTGGCGCGTCTTGAATCAATAGCCCTTTCCCCTCAATTGATTACTGTTCCCCTGGGAAGAAAACGACTTTTTAACCCAGTCGGCATTTGGTCTGACGGGGTAAGAAGAGATGTTTCAGGGTCATCGGAAGGAGTATGGCGACTCTCAAATCCGGCGGTGGGGTCGTTTTTGCGGCATAAGCCCCTCTTTATTGCCACGTCGCCCGGGGTTACGGAAATAGTACGTATTTTCAGAGACATTGAAAGCGAACCGGCCTATGTTGAGGTACGCATGGTCAATGACGAACCACTGTTGCGCGTTATGCCCCAGGAAATCAATTTCGGTACAATCGGTCCCGGTGAGACATCACGCAATCAGTTTACTCTTGAAAATGTCGGATCAGGGAACTTGAATTGGATCACGGGGACACTTGAAGGATGGGAACAATTGGATGAACCATATCTTTCGGGTACCATCGAAGCCGTGCCCAGTCCGCTAAAAGTATCGATCCGGTCGCTGCCCAATGAAGAGGTTGCAAAGAAGAATGAAAGCAAAGGGAGGGTGTACCCGATTGAGATTGCACTAACGCAGGGTGATAAAACAGCGATCTTTAGAAATCACTTGCCGCAGGGCACATATCGGGAATCAATCAAATTCTACGCGCACTCCGCTTATCGCACGATATTTCTGTCATATGAAATTGTTGATGAAGGGTCCAGGGCGTCATTGAGTGTGGCGCCCCACGGTTTCAGTCTGGGGACAGAAGAAGCGGGAAGTCGGCATTTCAGAAAAATACAAGTACGAAACAGCGGTAAATCGCTGCTGAGCTGGACTGTGTCCCTTCAGAAGAAGCGGCGCAGTTTTTACGGTATACCGCTTCCTGAAGGGCGATACGTATCCTTTGTGAATCCTGTGGTGAGGGACAACGAGCCCTATCGTATTCCGGAAGCAATGGCTGCATCGCTCAATGTGCGGGGCGTGTGGTATGGCAATAACGGATCTCCTTACAGTTCGGAAGAAGGGGATGTGCTGAAATACCTTTTCAACGGCACGGGGATTACGATATTCTTCTGGAGGCACAGGGATGGTGGGTTAATCAAGGCGTACATAGATGATAGACTTGTCACGGATATCGATTGCCGAGGAACGTCGAAGGAGCGATCAGAGCACCTGGTAGCAGAGGGCCTTGAAAAGGGGCCGCATGTACTCACGCTTGTTGCGGTGAAAGAAGGAGCGGTTGTGGTGGAGGGCGCCCGTGTGTACGGGGCAGAGTGTAGAAATGCTGGGGGTAATTGGATCACTCTTTCACCGGACAGGGGGACTACTGCGGGAGAAACGGACTATGTGAATGTGGCGATGGATCTTCACGGCCTGAAACCCGGCTGCTACACGGAGTATCTACTCTTCAACTCAAACGGGGGAAGAGATGTCGTTGAAATATCAGTTGATGTAGAAGCGAAAACGCAGTCCGAACCGATAGCTATTCATCGATACTCAAAAGGAAATGATTGCCTGCTGCTGGCAGGGAATAAAGAAAGGGACAATGACCGGATGCTGGGGTACAAAGACGAGGGGTTTGTATTTGCACTGTTCAGTCAATCCCTTCCCGGTACTGCTGAGTTCTATGCCTGGTACAGTCCGGTGCTTCAGGGCCATTATTACTCAAGTGACAGGGCCGGGGACAGAAAGAACCTTGAGGGGTATATCTTTGAAGGATCGATAGGAAACATCGCCGTGGTTCCGTTGCCCGACACAAGGGAACTCTACCGATTCTACAACCCCGAGACAAAACACTACGCCTATACCACAGAGCTGAAGGGCGGGGAATACCGTACCAGAGGGTACCGCTACGATGGCATTGCCGGGTATGTGCGATGACAGAATGTAATGTGTTTTACTCTCTATTTTACTTGACAATTACAGGCAAAGCGGTTAGTCATAACGGCCTAATTACCACATGTGCGCCAGTAGCTCAGCTGGATAGAGCAACGGACTTCTAATCCGTAGGTCCCGGGTTCGAATCCCTGCTGGCGTACCA